>TARA_R110002111_G_scaffold262881_1_pt1 | contig 37695 bp, 44 predicted proteins | sample TARA_R110002111 | Tara Oceans TARA_R110002111 (sample SAMEA4397363) | marine metagenome | biome: Polar Biome; feature: [ZZZ] marine water layer (ENVO:01000295); material: water (ENVO:00002006), including particulate matter (ENVO:01000060) such as... | depth 199 m
CCCGCCAGATACGTCGGCCGTCCATTGCGGGTGCGCTGAAGAACATAGATCGGCGCGTGGTCGCCTTCGGGCCAGAACGGTACCAGCTCGGTATCTTGCCAGATGTCTGCAGGATCACTGCCTTCGAAGTCGGGCAGAATGCCCGCGATCGATGCTGCCTGAAGCCGGGTCATGTCGGAATTGCGCAGATCCGTTTCAACAGTGCCGATGACTGTTTCGACGTCCTCTACTGCGATCCCGGGCGGCAAGGGCAGCAGATACCCTTTGCCCAGCCAGTCCGTATCGATCCGCTGGATACCGCCGACGGACAGATCGTTGTTACGCCCTTGGGTTGCGCCCAGCACAAGGTTCACAGATCGCTGGAACGCCTCGCCGTCCATTTCGGACGGATCAGCGATCGGGTTGGTTTCTGCATAGTGAGCGATGGCAGCACCGATCACCGCTTCGGTCATACCCGGCAGATCACGGAAGTTGTTTTCCGTTTGGGTATGAAACTCCTCAATCGCCTGGGCGCGGGATGGCACCGCAACCGTTTTCTGATCCAGCTTCGTCTGACCAGCAAGGATCTCGCGGGCCGTCTTGTCCGGCAGACCTTTCGACACCAGCGATGTCACCCAGCCAAAGACCGGATCTTCGTTCAGCCGCTGCGCTTCTGTCCTTGCTTCCCCGCCAAAGCCGATCGATAGCGATTTTGCCAGGGCAAGACGATCTGCAACCGGCTGATCAGACTTTGCGCGCGTCTCGATCTCGGCGCGCTCTGCGTCGGACAAGGCAACCGGACGCTTGACGTAGCCCTCTTCGACACGAGATTGCGCAGCTGCTTGCCGGCCGCGCAAAGCCTTGCCGTAGGCAGCAGGATCTGCTGGATCGAAGTCGGGCAGATCCGGCACATAAAGACCGACCTCCTGCGCATATGCGACCTGGTCCTTTTCCCAGGCCTGTTGCGCCGTTTCCTTCAGATCACGCAGAACCTTGACCCGCTCGGTCTGATACTTGTGCTTGACCGGCCGTGCCTCTTCGCCCGCGATCATCGCTTCGAGCTGCGCAGGCGTCTTCTGCGCAAGCATCGGTTCTTCGTTCGACAGCGACAGCGCCGCCATGGTTTCCGGATAATCGGGGGATGCCTTGGCTTCGTCGCTTGCCAGCCAGGCTTCATCGACGGACTTCATGTCGCCAGCGCGCACATCGCGGATGGCCTCCAGCCGGTCTGCAACGATCGTGGCCTGTTCTTTTGCGGCCTTTTCGGCAGCCGTGTGGGCAGCTGCTGCAGCACGGTCGATGTTGCCCTGCGCCTGGACGCGGTACCGGGCCTGAATGTCAGCGGGCAATCCGCCAAAGTCGCCGCTTTCGGTGGCTGCCAGAAATGCTTCTGGATTGTTCGACACCATGTCGATCGCGCGTGCATTGTCGACGTTTTCGGTCAACCCGATCTTGCGACGCTCGCCTTCGGCTGCATCGATGACACCCTGGGCGACCATTTCGTCGATTTTATCGTAGCCCTGCCCCAGCAGTGTTGCGCGCATCTCTGGATCGCTGACAGCACCCTGCTGTGTCGCGATTTGCGAGTATTTGATAAAATCGGCTTCGCGCTGTGACTGACGCGCCGCCAAAGTTTGCTTGCCCAATGAAAACGTGTTGCGGTTATTCAGCTCATCAAACGTCAAGCCGAAGCGCTCTATGTTTTTTTCGCTGACACGCGGCCGGCCATCCTCGGTTTGACCGGTGATATAAGCATCTTTTAAACCTTCGGCGCCTTTCTGCCAGGCGTAGTCAGCTGCGTCAGGATCTCCGATTTGTGAAACCTGCAGGCGCAGATCATTCATGTCTGCCGTCAGATCGGTTTGGAACCGTTGCGCTTCGCGTGAAAGATAGTCGGTTTCCAAGGCGGAACCGATCTGCTTGGCAACTTCACCAAAACGTGCAACCACGTCACCGGTCTGAGACGCTTCGACCCGAACACGGGGGGCGCGGCCGGCATCACTGCCAGCTTTAGGGACAGTTAAGGTCATGAGCCTAGCGCCGGCCACATGTCGGGCGCTTTCGTGAGAAAACTACCTGCCGCTGACATGCCGCCTTTCAGCAAAGCACTACGACCGCGCGACGATGTTATGAGCTGTTCGCCGGTCAATTCGGCTTGCTGCGCTTGCCCCCCGCTACGAATGGACTGAGAGTTGAAAGACATTTCTCTTGCAGCAGTCTGGCCTAATAGGACCGCAGTGGGGCTATTGAGATTCACCCCACGTCCCGCAAGTTCCGCTGATTGCTGAGATATCGCGGAGGCAAAGCGCATCCGTTCTCGCTGATCCTTCACAGTGGTCAATTGGGCTTCGGTGCGTTTCTGCTGCTCGATCAAGGCAACGTTCTGTTTTGCCGCCCGGTTGGCCGACACCCCTTGATAAAGGCTTCCACCTATTGCCAAGAGGGTACCCAAATTTGCAAGTCCCGCGCCAGCTGTGGCAGCAGTTGCTGTCGCGCCAGCAGCTGTTGCACCACCACCAGATAAAGCCGCAAACAGTGCCGTGGTAATCACCTCACACATCAGGCGTTCGCCTCCTCAATGTTCGGAATGATCGCGCCGATCGTCATGGGGGCACCCCCATCAGGGGTAAACCTCAGGGACACTTCGTCGGCAAACCCAGACGTTGTATCGAGGCGCGCGGTGCCATCGTATGCTGTCACGATTTCCGATGCGATTTGCTGCGGGACCAATTCTTGAAACCGGCCGTATCGAGGTTGCTGTTTGAAATTACGCTCTACTGACTGGACGTGGCCGGCTGCGGTCTTCAAAAGGACAATGCCTGATCCGGCATGCAGCTTTTTTTTGCGGCCGATAGAGGATCCATCCCGTGCCGGTGCGGGAATATCCAGCAATTCTGCTTCATGCTCAGTGTCAAACAGACCGATCGACGCCTTAGATACAGCACTATCCAATGTCACTTCGCCTGAAGAAGGAACGACAAAGGGGCCGAACTGTCCCGCTTCTGTCCAAGCATAGACCTTCTGGCCGACCAGATGCGGAACAGAAAACGTCTTGCTGGGGGTTTCCAGCTGGAACTGGCTGACAGAAAAGAAATGGATCGCATCACTGATAGGCTGGTCACCTGCGATAATTCCAAACACCACCGCCTGCTCTTCGATCATCCGTACAGTCGCGCCATCAATCACGCGGCGTACGACCATAGTCAAAATATCGCTTTTGCTATCAGCGCTTGTTGAAACCGACACGGCTTCGACGAAACCGCCCGCCACTGAACAGCGCGCCCAACCAAGAACCTGTTCTTCAGGATCGTACAGCATGACGGCTAGATCACCGTTGCCTCGACGGATCCATGCGAGGCGCTGCGGTGCTGACTGCCACGCCAATTCTTCAAACCCCGGGGCACCGAGATGCTGAGACGGCAAAGAGAGCTCGACCGGTTTACCCCCGTCCTCTTCAAAACTGTAACGGATTTCCTCAATGCGCGTGCCGTCTTTCGTGACGAACACAGGATAGCCATAAGGGTTGATCGGACGGATCGGGCGCGATCCGTCGGTTGCCTCAACGGACGTGTCAAATGTTGTTGGTCCGATGCGCTGACCGCTCGCGTTGGAAAAGCCCCGGATGACCTCGCCCAAGGCACCAATAAAGATACCGCGGCGCGCGCGTCGCAGCCAAGTTCCAGAGTTTTGACTATCGCTGCCTGAGATCGTGTAGGAGAACGATCCATCGGCCTCTACGCTTGGTTCAAAATCCTGAAAGTCTCCAAGCGTAGACGCCCAAACTCCGCGCGGGTCAGTTGGGGTAAACGCGGCGAACAGGCTCTGGTCGTAGATCTCGATGCTTTTTGGATAGCCGTAGATTTCAGACCATGCGCCCTCGGACCACCGATAGGTTGGCTCGTCGATCACTGGGCTTGGTATTTCACTCAGCACATCAGCTGTCGCGGAATACCCGTTTGCCACCGTTTTGATACGCACGACGCCGACCAAATCGCTCACAAAGCGCCATTTAGTGCCTTCGGACTTGTTGAGGAGCTGTTCCCCTTCCTCGTGAACCGGTGGGTTTACACCTGTGTTGTCCCCGGCTGTCAGCTCGTAAATGTTACCACCGTACCGCATCTGATCGCCGATCCCGATATCGGTATTGCCGGTCCACAACGGGATATTTTGCAGATCTGTCGGCTCCAGTCGAAAAAGTGTTCCGACATGATTACCCGTAAACAACTCAACGTTCGAGCTGAGGTCGATCGTGCCGGTGGCGGGGGTCGTATAGAGATACAGCCAATAAGACGTTACCGTTTCATCCGGACCGGCCTCCCATGAATAACCTTGCTCTCCGTCATCATGGACCGGAGGATTGGGACCACATGAGCCTGGGCTATTGAATAGCCCGTTACCCTTGAACTCATAGACCCGGGGTCCACGCTTACGCACGTCGCCGACGGCAAGACTTTCATTTGCAGTCCATACAGTGATTGCCCCGTAAATATCTGAGCACTGGATGGTCTTCTCTTCATCAAGATTTTGGATACGAAACGGACCAGCATCCAATTGCAGCGCCGAGATCGTCCAATTATCCAATGCAAAGCGTGACAGCTTCTGAATAGGCTGCGTGCCATCGCAAATATAGATGACGTCCGCCGACTGTACCCACTGAAGTTTGTCTAAGGCAGCCTCGTTGTAGGGCGTGTTGAGCTCGTATGGGACCCCACCAACTTTGACCAAGACACCATAGCGCCAAACACGCATGCGCAGAGCGGTAAACTCCAGTGTCAGCGCATCGTTTTCGGCAAATTCAAAGTCGATAAGCCGCGCTTTGGCATTGTTGCGGGTATAGCCTCGGAAAATCGTTCCTGGTGCACGTGTAAACCCGCCTTGGCGCAGCGGGATATATCCATTCAGTTTACGCAGGCCGGTCTGGTTGCGCTGATAGTCGGGACGCGACCACAGCAGCGGTGAGATTTCACCGCTTGAAAATGAATACTGTGGGGTGCGTGACTTGGTCACCGGGTGGCCTCGCTAGCCCAATCACCTTGATCAGGCTGGCCATCCCAGCGGACAGCGCTTGCTGACACTGCGTCATTGTCGATCACCATGCGCAGGGCATTCGCACCGTCTGTGACGAGGTCCGCGCGTTTGGTACGGGATCCGACGTATTTGGGGGCCAAAAGATTTGCCAGCTGATAGCTGACGGCAGTTTGAAACGTTGCAGGCAGTCGCGCTTCTTGGTCAATCACCTTCGTGTAGCGGATGCTGATACCACCGTTGCTGTCAGCCAGCAGATACCGTCCATCGATGCGCCACTTAGTATTTTTGGGCGTAACACTTCGCAGCTTCAGCAAATCATCCGGCAGCGGATAAAAGAACGGCATGTCGGGATCGGCACGTTCACCTTCCGGCGTGTTCGCCAGTTGAAGCTTGGCAAAACGGCGGGCAAAGCTGAAGTCTTCTTGTTCCAGGCACATATTCAGAGCGATAGGATATTGCTCGTTTGCATCGCTGGCCGCTTCGGAGCTGTCTGCCACCGAACTCGGTGGCGTCACTTCCATAAAACGGAAGGCTTGCCGAACAATGCTTGCTGTTGCGATGGGTGTGGCCATGAGTGCCTCTTTGGGAAACGGGCGGGGCAATCATCACTGCCCCGCCGAATGTCACACGGTCCGGATCAGGCGGTGATATAGTGGATCTGGAACGGCATATCGCCGGCTGCGACGGCGTCAGCTTCGGCGTGCTTCCAAAGGCCGATATTGCCGCCTGGGTCTTTTGCCAGCCCCAGAACTTCCCAAAGGCGCTTGCCATGGTTCGCGTCACCTTTCGCGATCGGGCTGTGCAGGTTGCCAGCGGACTTCAAGACATCGACCAGTGCATCGGTGTCGGTTTCGGTGCCAATCACGATTTGCGCAAAGCCATCAGCTGCGACATCGAAGAATGTGTCGAAGTGCAGGATGCAGCTCGATGGCAGATCAACCAGATGATATTTCGACCCGGTGCTGTCATCTGCCGCGTTGGTGAGTGTACCCGTTGCGATGATCAGCCGCCCGCGTGCCTGGGCGGGATCTGCGGGATAGTCGTCCATGTCATAGAAATCATGGATCAGATCAGAGGAGCCACTTTTCAAGGGCATGTCTCATTTCCTTCTTTCAAATTTCGGGGATCAACGGGGCAGCGATCCTGCCCCGTATAGGATCGGGATCAGCCTTCGGCGCAGGGGATGATGCGCACACCAACGTCTTCGATGCGGACGGCATCGATGTAGGCGTCGGTGTAGATGTACGGCATGTTTTTTGCCGAGGTATCATTCCACATGTCGCCTTCGACATCCTGCCAGACGCCTGCGGCAACGTTCGCCTTGGACCAGATGGGTATCAGGCGCTGACCGCTGCTGTTTTTGGGCACACGGTTGGAGAACAACCAGTTCACCCCCAGCAACATGCCGGGTTTACCGTTGCGGATATTTTCCACCTCGAAGGGGTTGAGGTTCTTGCCCGTTTCAACCGCCAGATTGATCAGGTCGGTCTTTTGCTTGGGTGTGATCAGACCGTAGATCTCGTCGTCAGTCTCAAGGCCGAAGTCTTCCAGCTCCATCGCTTCGCAAGCTGCGCGGATTTTAGAAAGCCCCAAGCCATAAGCCGTGCCGGGTGTGCCCAGGTCAGCGGCGATGTAATTTGCGCCCGGCAACGGGATCGGGGCACCACCGGGGCGCTTGCCCTCGATCGCGCGGCCCATGATGCCGCCACCCGAGGCGACAAAGCCCGAGCTGGTTTTGCGAATGCCCAGGATGCGGTCAAAAACGCCACGCTCAACGGCCATGACCGAGTTGCGCACCAGCGCGGATGTCGGGTCCATCGCCGCATCAAACTTGGTTTCCTTGTCAACGTATTCGCCATCTTCGATCACGTTCGGGCGGACCAACCACCGGCGGCTGCGGAGCGTCGGATTGTCTGGGTTGCGGCGGGAATAATCCTCGCCCTCGATGTAGTCTTTCTTGCCCAGCAGGTCCGCGGCGTCTTGCGCCTCGCCTGTGGCTGGGACCATCGTCACGGCATTGCGCAGCGGGTTCTGAACCTGCTGAGCGACCATCTTGACGTTATTCGAGTAAGAAAGTTTGTGGTGGGCTTCCACCAGCTGCGCGTAGGACATGTGCCCTCTCCTGCGAAAAATCAACGTTACTTGGTGAGATTTCGGAGTGGGCACCCGGGCGGAGCCGGACCAGACCTGTGCATATCGCTGCATGGGCGCAGGGGCTTGTCCCTGATCAGACGGACATCGCAACGCGATGGCACCCGTCGTACGTAGATGTCATCGCGATATTTGGATGCGTGTCAAGAAAAAACGCTAGATATGGTGGGCCAATTCAGTGACTCAGCAGCGTCGCTTATGAAGAAACCCGAGAATAGCCTTGAAAGCGGAAGGCGCCAATGCTAGCTTTTCAGCGAAGCCACCATAAACCGAACATCCTGATGAGGTCAGGAGAATGCCATGGGCATGGGCAATCGCTCTAGGGGTATGGGGTTTCACTCATTTGGGCTTAAAGTTCCAAATTGAAAAGCTGCTGTTAGCGGAGCCAGTCGTAAGATATTCTTTTACACCAGCGCCTTCAGCTACTCTATTTGCCAAGTCACGTTTAGCAGCTCGAGTATCATTCAGTTTGTGCTTACCATTTTTATGCGCAGCGACTGCACCCAAGATGATATCGTTGATCTGAAGCATGTCGCTCTTTTTGGAATCTCTTGCCGTAAGCATACGAACAGGTCCAAAATCCAGGCCATAATCCTTGGCCGCTCCAGCGTTCAAAATCTTCTGCAAATCTTCAAACGACGTAGAGCTTCGACGCCTGTCCATACAGACATACAGTGATGCCAAATCTCCGTATTGCCTAATATATTGCCGTAACAGCATTTGGTAATACAGCTTGGAAAGGCCGATATCAGGATCACCATCATTATATTTCCTATGGTCCCACCTGTGGTTGTCAAAGGTAGTAGCATAAAATGCTAGGTACCCACGTTCACGCATGGAAAAAAAGAAATCTACAAAATCCAAATATGCATCGAACTTTTGGTTCGAAACTTTGCTCCACTTCAACTCAGCATACATACTGTGCTTTTCACGCAGATGTTGTAATCCGTCCAATATCAGCCGAAGTCGGTTTGACCGCACGACTGTGCAACCAACCACCGAATACTTATCCTTTGTAATGCTACTTTCATCAGCGTAGCAGGCCCATTCTTGAATCGGTATTTCATCCATCGCCGCATTACGAGTGTGAGGCCACCGAAAGTCAACTGCAGCGTGACCGATAGCGGTATAAACAACTTCGGGCTGATCCGTCGACTGAATTATCTAGAATGTGTGAAGTTAGGGATACGAGGCCCCCAAATGAAAGCGTCGATCAGCTGGCCCGGCTCAATGCCGGGGACTGAAACGCGCCATTTATCTTCGCCACTGCCATTGTTGTCGTTGACCTGAACGACTTCCCAATCTGGTGATACCCAGTCCTCATCCTCAGGCTCATTATGGGGGTGGACCAGCTTGGCCCAGTAGTGGCCTTCTATGTTTGGCATCGGGTGCGTGGACATCTTTGACCTCCGTGTTTGCTTGATTTGGACGGGGCCACGCCCCGCCCTATTTGGGTTGATGTATTCAGCCAGCTGCGATCTTAGTCAGCCGCTCGACCTCGGGCTTCAGACGCGCAATAGCCTGCTGGTCCTTCTTGGACGTCGCTTCATACCATTCGCCGCCTTTGCCCTGAAGCTGGCTCAGTTTTGCGCGGGCTTCTGCAGGGGTCGTGTTTAGGCTGACACCACCATCGCCCATGACCATCTGGTCATCGCCCATCATCTCGCCGATCGCGGCAAAGACACGCATGGTGCCCGCGTCGCCGATCTTGGGCTTGAGGGATGCAGCAAGGTTTTCCATCGCTGTCGCGTCCAGTCCCGCCTTCTCAGCGATGACCGACGCCGCCTGACTGGCAAGGGTCAGCTTGGCTTGGGTCTGATCGCCCCAATCCTTTTCCAGCGCGGCCATCATTTCAGCGCTGCCCTTTTCAAAGTCGTCTGCCGCCTGCTTATCCAAGGCCATGATGTTCTCGGCATATAGCCCGACCATAGCGTTGACCGCATCGTTTGACATGCCGCTGGCAAGCCCAATTTCACGCACCTTGCCTTCGAGCGCATCATTCCAGGGCGCGTCCTTCGGCCAGCTTTCCGGGCGCTGGACGTCGTATTTGTCGGCGCTCTCGGGGATACCGAAGGTCGATCCGTTCGCCTTCAGCCAGTCAGCAACGCTTTCCCCCTTGCCGGGCTTGGACAGCAGCTGGTCAGCCGGTTTGCCCAGCTTCATTTGTGCGGCCTTCTCGCCTTTGGCAAGGCGGGCGATTACCTCGTCCTTATCGTCGAGGGTCAGGCCTTTGGAAACTAACAGGTCGCGATGGTCATTGAATTTGGCATCTTCCCACCACTTAGCAGCTCCTATTGCAACCGTATCGGCCCCACCACCAGTGGCAACCGTGTCTGCACCGGCACCGCCTTCAATCGTGTCGGCTCCGGCGTTGCCCGTTACGGTGTCAGCTCCTTCAGCTCCGGCCGCAGTAGCACCGCCAGCGCCTTCATCTGTTGGTGCGAAACAGACCAGCGGTTTGAGAAAAAATTTAACGTACATCCAAGCTCTCCATAAGTTGGTTCAGTTCAAGGTGGGAAATATGCCCCTGTGACAGGATCAGCAGGGCTAGGTCGCGGCGGCCGGCTTCATAGGCCAGTCGCTGCGGGTCGATCGAGGCCGGTTGGGGGTAGCCTTCGATCATGTCGATCGGCTGCAGGTTCAGCAGTCCCGATTGCCGGATCAGATCCTCGGCAAGCTGTGGGTCCCGGTTAAAGGCTTTTTGCCAACGTGCCGCGACCTCAGCAGCTGCTCCGTCCTGAGCGATCGCTTGGGGAGTTCCGGCTTCGCCCTGGCCGAAAAAGCTGCGAATAATGGAAAGACGATCCCAGATCATTGCATGCCCCCCGCATCCAGCGTGATACCCAGATCCTTCGCGACGCCCCCGGCCTGTTCCATCATCTGCATTTGTTTTGCCTGCGCTTCCTGCTCGGCACGTGCTCGGGCCAGCTCGTCCGCGTCATCGCGCGACCGCAAAATGCGTGCAGGCAGGGATGGGCTGGCGTCATGAAGTGCCTCGGCGATCGCGTCGGGGTCCAGACGGTCCAGATAGCGCGGGTTCATCTGGGCGAGCGGCCCCATATCACCGATAAACTGGCGCACCGCTGCGCCTTCGCGCGCACGCATCGCCATCGCGGCCGAGGATTGGTACCGCACGCGCAGGGGCTGCCCTGCGGCCTCAGGGGGCGGTGGCCGCAACTGTCCTGCACGCCACAGCAGGCGAAACCGACGTTCAAACTTACGCGCCGCGTACTCTTCCATGATCCGATCAGCATGCGGGGCCCAGTTGCGCAAACGCGCTTCTTCCTGAATGCGCGTCTCTTCCTCGGTGACCCCGGTGCGGCCCGCCAGCGACATGACCGAATAGTGAAACGCCTCTTTGACTGCTTCGCTTTTGGCGCGTTTTTCTTCCATCGTAAGCCCGATATTGGTGGCATGCTCCATGTTCCGGATCATGGTATTGCCACGCATATCGACGCCGCCGTAAACTACAGAACCTGGGCGGAAGGTGCCATTAAGGGGAACGGCCTGCCGGTCTGGCGCCAGCTTCGTGGGATCCGCCGCATGTTGGGCCGCGCGGATCGTCGCCGCGTCCATCAGGTTATGGGTACGTGCTGACGGCAGGGCGACCATCCCCGGCCCGGTACCATAGGTCATACCGCTGTCGACATCCCAACGGGGATAATAAACAGGCATGTCATCATGCCCGCCCATTTTGACCAGCGCACGTTCAAGCTGACACGCTGTAACTGCCAGCCAAGGCTTACCACGCGGCCCAAGCTTGCCCTTAACGAACTGATCATTGGCGACGACGTGGTAGAAAAACACCAGGTCATCGCTTTTGCCATCAGTGGCCAGATCCACGATCTTTTTCGGCAAGGACGTCTCGCCATATTCACGGACAGCGGCGCGAGGTTTTAAGGTGAACTTGCGCACCATTTCGACCACACGGCCGTGCGCATCGATATCAACGACAACTTCTGCCAATGACATGGTGACATCGATGAACTTGCGGTTTTTTGTGTCGATCTGATCGTAGCCGGCTGCGTTGCCGAAGCCTGCCAGGTCCGAATAGGCCTGGAATGTGGCACCGTAGAACCCCGAAACTGCCGGGCTGAAGCTGGCGAGCACGCGGTTGGTGACATGATCGTTCCACTCTGCCATGGGCCGCCACTTGTTCAGATCTTCGTCCGGCGTTTCAAACCCGCCCCAGCGATTGGCCGGGTTCGTCAGGCTGGAATATATGCCCGCGGCAAAGCTGCCGAGTGCGAGGCTCGGGTCACTGGACAGCGGCTTCACTTGATCGCGGCGTTTGTGATCATAAAGCCCAAACCCACCGCGCTGCGGTCGCATAAGGGCAGCGATATCCTCCCAGTCTTGCTCAAATGATGTCCGCCGGGTTTTGAGTTCGTCCCAGCGGCGCATTGCCTCGATCGCACGCGGATCGTTCTCGCTAACGGCATCCTGTTTCATGCTGATTGCCCCAGTTTTCCCGTGGACGGGATCCCGATCGCACTGGTTAGTACGTTGGCAGCTGCACCGGCCCGACGTTTGCGCAAGCGTGCCTCGATGTCACCTTGCTGATTGGCCTCGCGATTATCTGTTGCAGCGATCTTGGGTGCCGCGATCGAAGGCATTTTGGGTTGGCTAATGCACATGGCTGTTGTCCTGTTCTAAATTTGGATTGATCCAGGCGAATTGACGAAAAACGGTGCGACCCTCACGGCCGTAGCCGTGCAAATCAGTTTCAAAGGCAAAACCGCAGCTACGCAAAAACAGGCTGGCGCGGGGGTGCCCGCCCCATGTGCGCGCCTCAATGCGATGGATCCCATGCTCGACGCAGAACGGCGGCATGCGGTCGCGGATCAGAAGGCAAGTCGCCATCAGGTGGCGTTTGAATTTAAAATGATCACGGGCAAGCAACGCAGCAGATGCCACGCCTGCCTGACCGGTATTCGACAGCCCCAGAACCGCGAACGGGATCGGGGCTGCTTCAGAGCCGGCGCAAAGCACCAGCGATACCACCCGTGCGGGCTCCACTGCACGCCAGTCTGCAAACAGCTGCAAATGTGACGATCGTTCACCACGCGCGTGATCGGCTTCAGTCTGATCGCTCGGATCAAGCCGTGAGAGCACAGCCATCGCTGCGTGATCGCTGTATGGTTTGGCCAGCACGGGTGGTAGTTGCGCCATTGCTAGGCAGCTTTCAGCAAGGCACGGCGCGCGGCGTTGCACCAGTTTTGCAACGTAGCGCCGGGATTATCCGTGGCACGACACCGAACGCCCGCCATCGTGACCAACTTGGCATCCGCTTCACCTTCGACGGGTTTCAGGCCCTCCTCCTGCATAAGGCGATGTGCGAGATCCATCGTCGATTGCCCACCCGCGTTTTCGATCTGATCGATCAGTTCCTTGACCTTAACGGCGTCGAGGGCTGTCACAGGGGAAGCGTCTACGGTGTCACCTTCTTCAGTTGGGGTGTTTTCGCCGGTACCGGTCTCGATCGCTCCTTTTTCATCGACGTCTTTGGCAGGCTGCGATGTTTTGTTATCGCCCGCTGCTTGGACATTAGCCTGGTCTGTTCCAGCAGCTTCCTTTGGCTTCAGGGTATCTTTGTTCGCGTCATCCTTGACGCTCGATTTGGTTTTATCAGTCACAGTAGTTTCCTTTCAGTTGGGTTCAGGGATGTGGTTGGGATGTCAGACGATCAGCCAGTCGTCTGCGAGCATGTCGGTTTGCGAGGCGAGCCAGCCGATCACCATCGATCCGTCGGCCGAGCGCATATCGATGTGCGGCAGTAGTTCGATTTCGTCACCTGGCTGAATTTCAGCAGCACGCTTGCCAGCGGCGTGGCCGCATTTGGCAAACTTTGCCTCGAACGCTGATCCGGGCGTCAGCGCGATCCACATGCCTTTGCCGTTCCAGCCGGATCGCGCGACCTTCGCGCCCGCTTTCATCGCTTCGATCGCATGCCCAAAGTTCATGTTGCCTGAGGCTTTGTAGGCACGATCAAAGACATCTTTTGGTGACCAGCTGATGTAGCCGGCGTGATCGGGATGGTTCGATGCGCCGCCGTCGACGTACTCGACCAGATATCCCTCGTCCGCCCCGTTCTCATCGGCAGGCAGAGCCCACCCACGGTAATCGTTGTAGGCTTGACGGGTCATTGCTGTGGCGAGGATCTGTTTCGTTCCGTAATGGATCTGCGTCATGTTTTAGGCTCCGTAGGGGTCGGTGATGTCCCAACCTGTTTTCAGACCACCGTCATTCCCCGACAGGGGCGGCCCTCCGTTATGGCCCATGCGGCCGCGCTTATCGGTGTCGGGCATTTTGTGGGCGTAGGGGCTTGTGCCATCCGCCTTGTGTTCGCTCAGCAGCAGGTACTGCAGCGCATCGTGCACGTTGGCTTCGGTGTACGACTTGTCGGGCACCTTGCGCTTGTCGCCGCTCTTGTTGATTTCTTCAGTCCAGACGTAGCGGGCAGCAAAGCCACGGATCAGGAAACGACAGCTCGGGTCGATCAGCAGACCGGGTTCGCCTCGAGTTAGTGGTGCTTCCAAAGAGGCGCGCACAGCTTCCAGACGAGGCTGGATGCGGTTGGTCCCGATCCGCTGGGGCCGAATGAAAAAACCCGCCGCTTTGCCGACCATGAGGTTCCAGGTCGCGTTTTCATCCGCCGCCTGGGACGCGCCGTGCTCACCGGCCATGTCGCCCCAGCCCGCTTCGACGCGGTAACCATTGAACCGGGTGCCTTCCAATAGATCTGCCAGCCGGCCCCCGAACACGGCCGCCATCAGACGTTCTTCGGGAAAGTGCATTTCGGCATAGATGCGCCAGCGAAACGCTTCGTCGCACTGCGCGATGACGGCCGCCCCCTTAAAGCCCTGATCGAGGCCGATACGCAGTGGCAAACCATGGATTAGCGGCAGCGGCGTATCGCTGACATGGACGCGCTGATTGAACTCACGCTTCCAGACCGGATCGCCGACGCGCAGATAGGTGACCTTGTTGTAAACCAGCCGATCGACCATATCGCCGCGCCCGGCAAGCCGCTGGGTCGCGATCTGCCGCTGGTAGTAGGTTGGTGACAGGTTCTGCATGTTCTCGCAGCCGTCCTGACCGTAGCCGGGCTGGTTGAAGAACAGGATCTGGATCTGCTTTGCGCCCTCGGGCAGATCGCTGGCGAGCGCATCCAGCAGCAGCTTGCGTTTTTCTTCGTCGTGGAAAACCTCGAACGTCCAGTTGTCTTCGTCAGGGGCGTTGAAGTCGCCGACAATCTGGCCATACCCGCGCAGATGGACGGGCAGACCTTCAAAATGCTGGCGCGCAGGCCAGCGATCGATCCGCCCGATGCCCACCGTCAGGATTTCGACCGGCATCGTATCGCTTTCGTTCAACACGATGTCCGTGGTCTGAACGCCGCGCATCGATGCTACGATGTCATCACCAAACGCCATGAACTCAGCCACGAACTCGATCGGTCCGTGGTCGTCTTCGAAGTGGATGATGTGCGTCACGGGATCCCCGCGGCCGCCAGACCATTTGCCCATCTCTTTGGGGAAGGTCTCAAGATACGACGGGATCGAGGTCGACCACAGTTGACGGTAGGTTTCGCGGATGAACAGCACCTTGTAGCGCCGGACGCCGTCGATGGTGGATCTGGGCATCTCGATCGCCCGACGCAGTCGGGATTTCATCAGCGTGGTGGTCTTGCCGGATCCAACCGGCCCCTGAATGCCGCAGACGTCAGCGTTGGACCAATAAAAGGCTTCGGCTATAGGCCCCGGAAAAGTAACCGCGTCGACATCTGGCAGGTTGCCAGTGGCGAAATCGCCCTCTAGGCTGTCAATTGCCTCTTTCGCCGCTTGCCCTGTCAGGGCAGCAAATTCTTCATCTGTAAGTTCATGCTTTGCGCCCGATTGAGGTCCTTTCCCCCCTGACCCTTCATGGGCTGGAGAGAGCACTACCCCCCCACCCCATTGGTCATCTCCAAATTTCGCGATCATTCTGAACCCTCCTGCATGGCCAAAAGGCAGAATGGGGTCGGAATGACGGGGATAGAGAAACCGCGCGCGCAGGCCCCCCGGGGGGTCGAGGCCGATCGAGCGATGCGCGGGGACCAGACAAAAACTGTCGAACACGACTGATTTCCAATCAGTGTGACGGTGTGCATTTTGCCTATGTTTTTCAATGCCTTATTCATTCCGTCCGACTTCCCTTGTCCGACTTGGATTTTTCCGTGTCGCTAACATCTTGATTTTGCTCGTTTTCGTAAGCGACATCCGCAGGCACCATCCGACCGCTGCGCGACCCGCTCACGACGCGGGCATTGTCGCCCGGCTGGCCAGCCGCAGGGGCCGATGGCACGTTGACGAAGACCGACTGCTGCACGCTGACGTCCGGTGTCGCCTTGGGCGCGCCATAGGGCAGCAAGGCATCTGCCGCGCGCAGCTGGATCGTGTAGATCTGCATGAACACGGCCAAGCGCTGGCCACCGGACGGCACCGCAGGCTTTGTACCGCCGCCTTTGACCTTCGTGGTGGCACCGTCATATGCCCAGGCAAGCACCATCTCGGTGCGCTCCAGGGCAGCCATCATCGCATCGCCACCGTTGGCCAGCCCAGCCATCTGCGCCAGCACATCCTCGGGCATGGCATAGCCCTTGGCCGCCAGCCAATCGCGCATCTGGTTGTTGACCTTGCCCTTGGCACCCTTCGGACGCCCAGGTGCCTTGTCCTCGACCACGTCCACCACGCTGCCAGCCTCATCGGGCAGGAAGGTCAGCTGCTGACCCGCATCGTGCATCTTGCGCAGACGCACAGCCGCATCCGCAGCCATCACTTCGAAGGTATTTTTCGCTTTAGCCACGCTCAAAACCCCCTTTTTTATTGATTTCCAAGGGGTTAGCGACAGCCCACAACGGTAGGCACAACGCTTTTTGGCCCTTTTGGCCTAGCGTTGTGGGGTCTGTTGTGGCCTTTTCTTTATATCTTTCAATGACATAAGATAGAGACACAACGGTACAACGGAAAAAACGGCATGCCATCACGCGCGCGCATGCGCATGTGCACACATGTGTGTATGTCTCGATTTTCCGTTGTAGCGTTGTGGGCAGCGAGTAAGCCCATGTTTTTATTGCGTTTTTGACCACAACAAAGGGCACAACGCTAGCACTTCCGTTTTGTGCGCCGTTGTGCCCCTGACCCATGGCCGCAGGCACCTCTCGCGTGGTAATAATGGCATCCAAACGGGTCGGGGTGAAGCGGAAACAATCGCCGCAGATCAATGGGTTGAATGTCGCTCTCATCATATCAGCCAAAATCGTCTACATCATTGGGGAGAGGTTTGCCGTGGGGCGCTTGTGCACCGTCCACAACAGTGGCGTTGCGGTCGCGGTCCATTGGAAAGCCAGTGAGACCGGGGATCGACTTTACGGGCATCAGGTAGCCGCGCGAGCGTATCCCGGCCAATGTCAGGGGGTTGGGGGTCGGTGTGGCTCCTGGTACGCGCGATGCTGACTGCTTCCAGACGCCTCCCGCCCAGTCAGAGTTTCTGAACAGTTCCTTCAGCTGCTGGATCTGCTGGTTCGCGATGAACACGTTGGCATTTTCACCTGCCCCCTGAACTCGAAGGCCGACGTTGGCCAACATGCTGTTGGCCTTATCGCTGGCTCGCGTCATGGCAACGTCGCCGTCATCCTCGCCCATGCTGCTGCGCAACCCGTCAGGTGCGCCAGGTAGTTTGGCGGCGGTCATGACCCATTGGGCAATATTGTACTGCTGACCGCGCCGGAACGGATCATATTGCTGGCCCATGAGATGCAAGAGCATCGCATCTGCATCGTTTACAGTTTCTTCGCGATCTGCGTTCGCCATGAAAGCGATCTTGGCCGCCCAACTGGCCATGACATCCTCGGTTGCGATATCCTCCTGACTGCACATGTCAGCCATCGCGAGCACCGTGCCCCAGTTATCAGCATCCCGGCCGGTGACACCGGCGAGCTCAAGCGCGTGACGCCATGCCGCCATACGCTCCGCCCAAGTAGGCCAGCGCTCGATCAGCATCCGCTTTAGACGGGCACCACGTGCCCGCCACGTGCGGGCCTGCATATTCAGCTTTGCTGTCCCAGCCTTCAGGGGACGTAGCTCAAGACGGATCAGACGCTGGACATCCTGCGTTTTCATCACGCCGGGTATCAGGATCGAGCTGAAGAAGAACGCTGAGTATACCTTGCCACCAACACCGGTTTGGTCTGCAGATCCCCGGAACCATTCGCCGCCTGATGCCGCGACCCTCGCCAGGGCAATAATGTCTCGTTCCTTTGTCGAGCGTTCATCGCCGGGTTCGAGCTCATCGACAGCGACGGGCAAGCTGGATTGGCCAAGCTTGCTGGTGATACCAGATTTGGTGACGTCCGTGGTTTGAACGATGCCGTCGTCACCGTGCAGGAGTTTCATCATCTTTTGCAGCTCGGACTTGCCCGAACTAGCTGGTGCGACAAGCCAGAAGGTAGGTCGCCAGTCCAGCGCCCCTCCCATCATCTGTACACCGACCATGCCAAGCGTGATGAACGGGTGAACATCTGGTGCCGCCCAATTCCAGGTCTCGATCGTACGTAGGATCTCTGGCACGGGATCAGTGGGTGTGGTGCTGTCATCCGGGTGCGGGATCGGCGGATATGCCGGATAGATTTTCTTACCGATCCTCCCCGGCCGCTGTGGTTCTCCGCCGACCAGTACACTGTCGCCCATGTGATAAATCAGCTGGCCGTCGTCATCAGTCCAAGCTCCGACGCCACGCACAGCATTGTCCGGATTGAACACCCCGCATTCTGACGCGGCCGCGTACATTTCCCAAGCGGCTGCAGCTTGGTCAAAGGCGCGCGGTTTACGCACAAATCCACCGTCCTTGCTCTCTTTCCACTGAGGAAAATTATAAGAGAGCCGCTCGTTCATGTGACCGAACAGCGACAGCACAGTTTCGCGATCGTGCTTTGTGATCGCCCTTAGCTGCCCATTAACATCGAGGTAATAGGCGTGCCCACCACGGATCCCCAAAGGCGTGACCGGACAGTCATCAAAGATTTCCATGCGCTTGCGGCTACGCCCGCCCGCTCTGCTGCCGCCTGAAGATCCGGATGAACCTTTCGTATCTCCGCTAGGGCGGCTAGGAGCTTTTCTCGATTTTGGCTTTGGTGCGTCGTTGTCATCGCTTACCTTTCTCGGGACCTCAGGTGCGTTATCCAGCGCCTCTCGCAAATCTTCACGGGTCGGGTTATCAGCGCTTTTTTGGCTGTAGTCTGGAAGCCAGTCGTCGTTTGAATGTGCCTGAGTCTCGCTCATTATAGGTTTGCCTCCATATCGGTGGCGATCGAGGCAACGCGATCACAAAATTTTCGTCGGCGCGCGCTCCCCTTCGAACCATATGGTCCGGGCATGACGTCGCGCGCCAGCCTGCAAGCCTTGTCGACAATAGCTTGGCCGAAATGGAAAAACTGACGGTCGAGCGGATCCTTCAAATCGGAGTTTGGAACTACCAATCCGAACTGATCGATGCCGACCCAGCTGCCGGCACCAAACGCCACCCCATAGGAATGATTGCGGTTTTCGGACCGGAAGTTCAAAATTTCCTCTCAGCTTCCATGCGGCGTAACGCATTCAAAGGGGTCTCGTTTGGCCGAAGATCGTAGCAACATCCAATGGTGCCGCCCTTCCAAGATCCGCTGCGCTCGCCAACCTCGTCGGAGAACTGGACCTCAATGCTTTCCTTGGACCAACGGGGCCAACCAAACACCTTGAACGCTCGGCGGCACAAAATATGCCGGCGCGTCGAAACCGTTGCTGAACGCTGTTGAACTTCGCCAGATTTCAAAACGTAGGTGTACGGATAGCTTTTCGAAAATGGCTCGGCGTCCCAATTACAAACGTCGGCCCAAGAGCCATCAGGCAACTGTTTCTCATAGGCCAGCGTGTGCAAATCCCAAGGCCAATCCCAACTGCGACGGCGCTGACCCCAGTGAAGTGAAAAACCGAATTCCTTCGACGCATAGATCGACCACTGCGGCTCGTCATCAATGCTGACGTACCGCCGGATAAACCCCAGTGGGATCACAGCCGTAAAACGGAAGAATTTTAAGAACAGCATCCGGTCGCCCTGGTCAGCCTCATTGCTGTGGACGTGAACCCCGAAGCCAAAATCCCAGCCATGCCGACTGCGCGACAATTCCATCGACTGACCATTCCGAAGCCAGCCTCGCCAGAGGTCCTTTTCTCGGCACGTATGTTCAAAGATCATGCGGCTCCCTTTCAGTTGTCAGCTTGGGTTGATGCCGCGCGCAAGGCGTCGTTCAGATCTTTGCCGCCCCAGCGGTTTTGAAAGACCCGGACCGTGCGGCCGGCGGATTGGTGGCTGGCGATAGCGCGGTCTAGCTCGGCGCGCGCCGTATCGTTGTCATCTAGGTCAGCGATCAATGTGACGTGCTCGACGGCCTCTGGCAGTATGACGTGACCAAGGTTGCTCAGGGATATGGCGGCCAACACGCGGACCTCCGGCTTTAGGACCACCGCGGAAAGCGCATCCTCGATGCCTTCAGCGATGAATACGTGCGCACCGGCTTTCACTTCACGCAGGCTACCCGGCTTGCCGCCGCGCGGATCGATGCCCTTCCAGATGTGAATGCTGCTGGTCCAATAGTCTCCGAGCACCTTTTTGGCTTTGGGCACGGGAGCCTTATTCCAAGTACCGTCCGACTTCTGGGCCAGCCATGTGCGATGCACCGCAACGTTTTCGCCCCGATGATTGGTGATCATAGCAACCATGGCCGGGTATGCGCCGTCGAACACCTCGCCAGTCTTCTCGTCCTCGTGGTAATAGTTCAGCTTGGGAACATATCGCAGCACGCCGGGCTGGCGGCCCAGGCTACGGAGATCGATGCCGCGCTGGTCGCGAAGATAGAACTCGACCGGCGTATTGGCGATGCGTTCTTGTCCCCCCAGAAATATCGCCTGCGCAGCCTTCATGCGCTTGATCTTTTTATCTCTGGCAGACGCTTCGGCCTGCTTGCGCCGCGCAGCTGAGGCTTCTGCCGCCTGTTTGCGCCGGCGAATGTCGTCGGGGCTGTCGGACTGCAAGCCTAGAAAGCCTCGTGCTTCGCGCAATGCCCCCTGCATGTCACAGCCCAGTGACAGCGCGATCAAGTCCAGAACATCGCCATACCCCTGTCCTGGTACGCTACCGACAGCATAGTCATTCCAGCGGCCGGCGTCGGGACCCGACACAGTCACACAGAAGCTGCCAACGGATCGATCGGCGCGACCCGGGTTCAACGTGTAGTATTTGCCAAACGTTGTGTGTGATCCGCTTGCCGGCGGCGCGTATTGCGCCAGCACACTGTCGAGCTGGTCGATCAGCATTCCCTTGATTTCGTCAAGGGAGTATGTGGGACGGGGGGACATGGGGGCGACTGCCGATCAGGTCGACAAGGTATGGTCGAGGGTGGCGAGCCGTTCTTGCAGCGCAGCTACGATGTCATCGTTGCTTTGGATTGGCTCACCCACCCAATCCTTGATCTCACGCCAGCGCGCATGAACGTGTTCTTTCTGCAATCTCAGCACCGCAGCTGCGCCGGCTGCACCGGTACCCTTGGCCATAAGCCGCGCCAGCTTCAGATCGAGCTTTGGCGTCCATGTGGCGGTGACCACAAGATCCGCTATGGTATCATTTTGAACCGCTACTTTAGACTGCTGGGGTTCCGATTTTTTGGCAGATGCACGAGGCTTTTTTTTCACCGCCTGCAACTTGGCGCGGTGTCGGTTCAACTTGTTCTGCACACTCTTGGGGTCGCGATGCAGTGCTAGTGCAATCTCCTTAACCGACGCGCCTCGCGACGATAGGTCGATCAATGTAGCAAACTCATCTTTAGAAAATGGCCCCGTCACAGTCTCACGTACAGCCGTTGGCGGCAAAGGTGCCTCGGACCGGCCCGAAGCCTCCTCGAGCCCGTCGATCGCGGGCTGTTGAGCCGTGATTGCCCGCGCGACATCTGCCACAGGTGCGGGAACATCATTTTGATTGCGGAAGAGGACCGCTGTAGAAACGTCATGGATCGCGCTGTCATCGCTGACCGCGCCTTCCTGCAACAATGCCTTCAGACGTGCAGGCAGAACCAGCTCGACACCGATGGCTGTGCTGAAATCAGCTGTCACATTCGCATCGATGCCGATGCTTTTAAGATTGTTCAGAAATACTTCGAATGAATATCGAAGCGTGTGGATATCGCCCGCGCAATCTTTCAGTTCTTTTTCCTTGGCGTCCAACGTCTGGATAATTTCAATCATTCCGAACCTCTTTCATTTTGGAAAACTTCATTGGACCGCCCTGCCCGCCAGCGAGCGAACTTTGCGATCGCAGCTGAGGCATCATAGTGGGCCCAGCCGGATCCCAGCTCGCCCGCCCCGATCGACTGGATCAGCCCATGTGCAGGGGCAATCATCGGGCGCATGATCGGGTGGTCCTCGCTTACGAAAGGCAGAACATCGTTCATGATGCCGGCAAACAGTTTCTGATCTGCCCGGTTCGGCATCCGCTCGGCCACAAACCAGCTGAGGGTAAAAGCCAGCGTTTGATCGGCAGCGGTCAATTTGGTTTCAATGTTGCTAGCCATGGATATCGACCCGATGCGCATCCGGAGCGGTGGGAAGCATTTCAAGCTGGACAGCTCGGACGAGGTCCGCGCCGATCGATGCAAGATGGGTCGCGTCAAAGCGATTGGCTTGAAACAGCAGGTCGAAGCCCGCGATAGCCTGCAAAAACTGATCGTCGGTATCCAAATGCGTGGAAGCCTTTGCCAATAACTCATCGACGTCGCTTTTCGATAGCTGATTGGTTTGAGCCATCATCCCAACGGCAAACGCGCTGAAACGGATTGCGAGTATGGGATCAAAGGCCATGGGCACCTCTCCCAAAAGAGATGCGTGCGCCGAAGCCGATAAACTCGGACGGCACACGCACCAGTACGAACCGCGCCTGTGACAGACTGAGCACTAGCAGAGGCCAGCTGCAGCTAACGGTCCGGAAGATCCGGGTCAGGGAGGACCATGACCGGATCATTCTGCAGCCACCGAACGGCGCGCCATGCATTGCAACAGCGCATCGATCTCTGAACGGCTTGCGCCCCAGATCAAATGGGCCGGGGTCAATGGGATCCCGTGCCGCTTCGCGTATTTGAGAAGGGTACGATTGACATCAGCAGGCATGTCTCCTGATCGCCGCCCTTGGGCGGGTCGCCTCCATGCGTAGGCACCCTTTGGCTTTCGCCCGGTGATTTGTTCGATCACCGGCAACTTGCCAATCAAGCGCTCGCATACTTCCAGTGGTGTTAGGTGGTCACTCATAACGCAATATCTAGCTGGTCAAACTAAGTACTGGCAATACTAAAAAAGTGATTATTACCCGTTTATTGGTGGTCACTAGTGACTATTTGTCACCAGATGGATGACAAGTGGTTCAAAAAGCAGCAAAAACGCGTCGGCGTGACAGCTGAAGATATTGCAGAGGAACTTGGGCGAGATCGCTCAGTTGTCTCAAGAATTTACGTCGGCCGCCAAAGAATGTCCCTCGACCAAGCCCGCGTGTTCTCCAAGGTCCTCGACACGCCGCTAGATGTAATCTTAGAAAAGGCTGGCATTGCAGACCCAGAGATAGGACGTCAGGTCAGCCCAGGCTTCGCGGACAATGATGCAGTCCAGTTTATGCCTAAAGATTACAGTGAGAATATGAGATCCGCCGCCCACGCTTTTGGCGCAGATCGACCAGGCGTAGATGTTTGGCAGGTCAAGAACGACAGCCTCGTATTAAACGGATACTTGCCTGGTGACTTTATAGTAGTAGACACGCATGCAGCTAACAGGTGCGGCGCAGGAGACATCGTCATTGCGCAACAATACAACGGAAAAACTGGTCAAGCCAACACCATCCTCAGACGGTACGAGCCACCAGTACTGATTGCAGCCAATAACAACCCCAAAGATCAGCGAGTTTTATTTCACGACGGCACAAACGTACTAATCACCGGGCGCGTATTCGCGAGCTGGCGCCGCTAATGCAGGAGTACAGCGAAGCCGAGCGAAAGGCATACGACCGGGGATTTGAGATAGGAGATACCGTCGGGAAGATGGCCGCCATCTTCGGGCCGGGCGCAGCCGCAGTATACGCCACCACCTTCCATTCGCACTTGATCGACACCGAGATTGCTGCCATGGCGTGCGTCTTCGCACAGCTTCCCCTGCTAATATGGCTTCCCGACAAAATAGCCAATTGGCTTGGGCACCGCTATGCATCAAAAAAGTAAATCACTAATTTTGTGAAAAACACTTAATTAGTGTTGACAGTGATAGGTTATCACCCATAACTCTAGTGCAACGCAACACACTGGAGATCACCCCCATGGCACAAGCTGCCCCCCTACCGTCCATTCCCCTAGCAACCGGTGGCCCTATCACCGACGACATCCTCGAAAAGGTTGAACGCGCCAGTCGTTCAGCCCAGCAGAATGAATGCCTGACGGATGCAGATGCGGCGCTTATCCTGCTCACCATCCCCCAGATCGCTGCCGAGCTGCTGCATCGCCGCCGCGCCATGGGCGTCATCGCCGACATGGCCGACTTGGAAAACGTTACGTTCCTGAATTCGGCACGTGACAATGGCTGATCAACTCAATCTACGCGACATGGCCATCCAGTCACTGGATCCCGATGAACGCCGCGGCTTCCTGTTTGCGTGCGAGGTCATCGGCACTTGGGCCCGCCAGATCGAAGAGAAAGCGCCGACACTTCGTGGTGCGGACATCGAAATCCCCCTCAGCCTGCAGATGTCGAACTCCGCACGCTTCGCCGTCGGCCTTGCTGACGCGGTCCGGCGTCAGGCCACCGAATAAGTTTACTGCCGGGGGTCGCCCGCGGGTCTGCTCGACCGCCCCCGTCACATCAACACCCAACAGGCAGGCGACACTGTCGGGCAATCAAACAGGCATCATCATGAGCTTTCTCGTCACTGCGGTGGTCATCGCAATCATTGTGCCGATCGCTGTCGTTCTAGCGTCTGTGATCGTCGCGCAAATTGCTGCCTTACGCAACGCTAAGACGTTCGATCAGCCTGAGACACAAGACGACTTCACCGTTTCGATCGCCCGCTGGGGCAAGGTCCAAGAAAGGATCGACCAATGAGCGATTACTTCTTCGATGCGCAAATGCTGCGAGGCGAAATGGCCAACAAACTCAGCAGCAATACAGAACAATTTGTCTGGGTGATCACGAACGCCATGACCGACGTCGACATCAATGAAGCGATAGACGGCGGCCAGCTAGGCGATGAAGCAAACTCTAAAATGGCCGTCCAAAATTTGCGCGCGATCGCAGATGCGATCGAAGCCGGCCAGATCACCTAGAGGGGACAGACTGATGAGTTTTATAACCGCAGATAAGGTCGCCGAACTGACCGGCTTCAGCAATGCGACCGCGTTTCTAGCCGCAAGATCACGCCTGGAGGATGACAACGATTTTCCGCTTCCCATGCCGACGTGCCTTCGCCCGCTGAAATGGCGCGCAGACGCCGTGAAGGCTTGGGTAGAACTGCAAGGGCGCGCAGCTGTGACAACCCCACCACCAACGGGATCGAATGTGATCATGCTCGAAATGGCGCGAAGCGTATGACCAATCGCCCCCCTATATCGGATAAGATCACAGGCTTGCGACAACGCCGTCGCGCCGATGGATCTTGGCGGGTGTGGTGGGAGCCCAATAACTCCGCCCGAAATTTGGGTTTTGAGGCGATCGAGCTCAATGCCGATCGCGCGACTTGGTCCGTGCGCGAGGCCAAGCGGATGAACGATGATGTCGATCGCAAGCGCCGCGGTGACACGTCGCCGCCACGAAGCACAGGGGGACGAACGGTATCGGCCTTGATCCATGATTACCGGAAGTCCGTCGCCTTCACCGAAATGACCATCAGCACCAAACGCAGCTATAACATCAATCTCAACGCGATCGACTTAAAGTGGGGTGAACACAATGTGGGAGACTTCACCAAGCCGATCATGCGCACCTGGTACGAAAGCTTGTACAAGGGATCTGGGCCGGCACAGGCGCAAGCCCTGATCAGAATGTTCTCGATCCTGATGAGCCACGCTGAAGTGCGCGGCTGGCGCCAGGAAAATGCAAACCCCTGCTTTAAGCTCAAGATGAAATCGGTTCGCAAGCGCCACCGTTCAGCGACCTGGGCAGAATACGACGCCCTGATGAATGCCGCGAAAGAGCTAGGGTTCAACGCAATGGCCTGCGCGATCGCACTTGCTACCCTTCAGGCCCAGCGACAGACCGATCTTATAACCGCGGCGATTGACAGCTTTCGCACCGTCCAATTGCCGGACAGCGATCAGCCTGTTCTGGTCTGGGAACTGATCAGATCCAAACGGGACAATTACGGCGTCATGCCGATCCATCCAGAAGCGCAGCCTTACCTGAAGATGCAGTTGGCCGACGCCCGGGAGGGCCAAATCCGCCTGCTGGTAGATGAAGCCACCGGCGTGCCCTACTCCGGCGATCTGTTTCGCAAACGCTGGGCCGCGATCCGGGCTCGAGCGGCCAAAACAACGCCAGCTATCACTTCGCTGCAGTTTCGCGATCTGCGCCGTACTTTCGGTGTGTGGGCGCGCGCTGGCGGTGGCTCCCGCGAAGACGTGGGCGATGTCCTGGGCAACTCGGCCGCGATGGATCCGCAGCTTGGCGAAACCTACATGCCACCTTCATACCACACGGCCGCACGCGCGGTGGCATCGATCCAGCGGCCGACAGAGCAATCAAGGAAGAAAGCATGACCAACAAGTTCATGAGCCATTCGAGCGGCACATTCATCGGCTACGATAAAGATGGATCACCGGTCGCGGTTGCAACGTATGGCCAGCGCGCCGGCACACGCACCAGTGCAGAACAGTTTGCATCAAGCGGCGGTTTAGATGCGCGACACTTCGAACAAGGCGACCCAAAGCTAGTGCCCGAACTCGACCGCTTTCAACGGCAGATATTGAATGAGGTACCAAGATGACAGTACGCTTCGATGTAGTAGGGTCCGGGCAGAGCTGGCAGGCAAGGAAGAATGGACAGCCATTCGGAAGATCTTACCGCAATCCTGAACAAGCCGAGCAGCTGATCACGCGTGCGCAACGCGAAGAGCAACTGCAGAAACGAGACTGCATGACTTGTCAAAACGCATTTATTTCTGAAGGATCCCACAACCGAATGTGTGGGAAATGCCGTCGAGAATTTGTGTGGCGATTTTGAAGGAAGCGCACCGTCCGAATTGGACGGTGTCGGACGGTCGGACGGACTAAACTAGCCAAACGTATAAACGACTGAATTTTAAGGAATAAGTGGTGCCCCCACACGGACTCGAACCGCGGACCTACTGATTACAAATCAATTGTAAAAACATATATTTCAACAACTTACGCCCAACAACAGGATATAAATTTGTATTTAAAGTCAGTTGCTTGCAATCAGCGGGTGGCTGCGGGAACGAAGCATATGTCAGTCAAAAGTGGGATTATGAGGGCTAGGAAAGGCTTCACAAAAAGCCTGAATCGATTGAACCATAAGTCGGTGAAAATCGAGGAGCGTTTCATTAATGGGCTGGTATCCTCCAAGGTATTTCAAGTTAATAACTACCTGAACCGTAGGTTCGCTATCGTAGGTCATCTCGGCATGTGATCCACCTATTTGTGCTATGCGACCGTTTACCTTCGCCCTACTTAGGTCAATCCTGCTGCCATCGTCGGATTTGATAATCGTGTTATCACCAAGCTCTGTTACAGCAAACGATGGGACAAGCATGTTGTGCTTCTGCCAGTTGCTAAGGTGGTTGAGATCAGCCAGCATCATATTCCCTCCGGATTGGAAATCGTAGTGCGCCTTGATCCGGTTAACGAGAAGATCAAGGATCTTAACTAGGATCTCCCCTTCAAATGTTTTTTCAGCGATTGTTTTTATGCCCTTTGCATTTGAGCAAATCGGAAGCGTATCCTTAGGGGCCTGAGGATTGAGAGAACGCATCATTCCCATCCAGCAAAAATCGGCACTAGCTCGGAGATTGTGGCATATATCACCAATCAGACATGGGATGGTGTGAGGGATATGCTCAACGAGGTTGACTTGAAGAACATAGCTTCCGCGATCGGGCTCCGGTTGGAAACTTATGGAATATGGTTTTCGCTCGATGAATTGTTCGATCTCGACGTTAAGGTCTTGGATCAGCTGTTTGGCCCATGTAGTTTTTATTACCGCATGGTGAAACGAAATGTGAGGCTCGCCAATCGGCGGGATACTTGAAGACACGGTCGCAACCCCTGAGTGAGTTATACAACCCAGTCAGGACTCGACCTTATTCAAGAGTCAATCGATGTCGGTGCGATTGTGCGTCAAAAACATGCCCAATTCCAAAGCAGCATCGTAGGGACCACGGTCTACCAAAAGGAAAGCTAGCCGCCCCCACTTAGTACATAACCAATCGTTTTAATCTTACCATTGGCGCATTCGGCTGACAAAAGGTGCTCCGTAGCCAGTGCGGCCAGCTCGTTTACCGTCTGGACCTTCCGCTCGCTAATGGAGCACGGGGTCAGGGTTTCAGACGGGATGTCCGGTTTGATCGGGACGTATTCAATCTTGGGTTCGCAGCCCATTAATGAGAGCGGCAAGATCAGGATCAAGCATCGCATCGGGTATCCCTCCTATCAGGATCTGTTCGACAGCTTCGGTAAGGGTGGCGTTGCGGGCGGCGAAGCGGTCGGCACGGGCACGCTCCACCTCACGCGCCAGGGCCGATTGTTCCACCTGTTCACTCAGGGCTGTGAGCGACCGGCTCAGGCGGGCGTTCTCGACGGTCAGGTCATCTACGGTGCCTGACTGCCACCACAAGGCCCCTGCCAGCCCGAGACACGCCAGCAGCGCGGCGCACAGAGCGATAAGCGAAGCCTTGGCGATCATGTAAGCCACCAGATCAGCAGGGCCGACAGAGCCGCCAGTATGAGCGCCAGCCAGATCATGCCGCAAACCTCAGCTCTTGCATCTTCTCAAGGGTCATGGCGCGCAGCCTGTCGCCAACCTCAATCGGATCTTCTGGTCCGCTCATACCCGGTAGCCAAGTGATATCCCATTTGAACCGTTGCTTGATCCCGAGCGTTGCTTGCACCTCGGCATGGGACAAAGTGGAATACCGCGACACAGGAATGTCATAGGCGTGGCACAGCTCGGCCGTCCATTCGCACAGCTCCCAAACCATATCCATTGTCAGCGGCGCATTGCCTGGGCGAAACGGCCGCTCTTGCGCGCCCGCCATGGCATCACAAGAAAGGCCGATGGCCCCCGTGTTTGCGTTTAACGTGTGCGATGCCGCCTTGCCCACCTGATAGCGGGCCTGCGCTTCAAAGCGAAAGTCGCCGTCGATGCGATTACCGAAGCGATCTACCAGCCCATTGTAAGCGCGCCGCTCCATCGCAATGTCACCATATGCGCCAGCGGTCCAATGCCAGTGAATGCGGTGCAGCCCCGAGTGGTGGAACAGATCGGCCGTGTTGTGGCCGTGCCGGTCGCGCAGCGCGATTGTGCGCGCCGCGCGCGTCTTTCGCCCCCGCAGCCCGTCAATTGCGCCGGGGTTATATCCGAGCGCGTGCAGGCGCGCTTGTTCGTCGCGTACCGTGAACATATCAAACCCTCCAAAGGCAGGGGCCACGGCGCGGGAAGAATGGCGCGGTAAGCCAGTTGTAGTGATTTTGTTCGGCCAACGGCAGGCTGCGATGCAGTGCCCCGAGCGCCGCCAGAGCTGCGACGACGGACCAAAATGCAAAGACCGCGTTGACGGTCTGGCCTGACAGGGTGAATACGCCGGGGTTCATGATGCCCGCGCTGCCAAGCAACGGCCGCAGGATCGACCACCATAGCAGGCGCACCCAGACAAGCCCGCTGGTCAGCGCGACAAAGGCGCTCATAAGGCTATTGGCGTCATGCCCCCGAAACCGTAGGTGCGGCGCAAAGCCGATAGTCACCAACAGCATCAGCGCCACCGCAGCAACGGCCAAGGCACTATGAATAAAAATAAGGATCGTCATTGCTCTTGGCCTCGCTTTGGTAAAACTCCGATCACCAGACTGTTGACCTGTCCGGTGCGTTCTTCGATGGCATTGGCAAGGCGCTGTCTGGATGCCTCGGCAACCTCGCGGGCCTGTACTGCGTCAACCTGTTCTCGGGTCGGGCGCTTGGGTGATTTCAAAGCCTTTAACAAATTCTTAATCACGGCCTTTCCCTTCGATGTAGCGCAGCGCAGAATCCAGCGTTTTGGTGTTGTCGGCCATCTGGGTGTTGTGCGCTTTATGATCGTCAAAGCGGGCGTCGACCTGTTGATTGAGGCGCACCCACAACGCCTTCACGACTATAGCCAGCCCGACGATAATCAGACCGGGCAGGCCATAGGCTTCTAGGAAGCTGGGAACGTCAAAACTACCCACCGGAAAACCTCGTTTGGTTTACAGCATTCCAGATTTTACCCAGATCACGAAACATCAAGCGTCACGCCAGTGCTGTCTGTGAAGTCCGAAAACCCTTTGCGCTGACGCAGAAATACCGAGCTGGTGCCTATCGCGTTGGTTACGGCGGCGCGAAGCCTCATTGTGCCCATTGCGTTTAGTGCCGCTCCCGAAAGTGTCTCTCCGGTAAACTCACAAGCATCAAACGATGTGGGAACCGTACCACCAGCCGTATATTGACCACCATTCAAAGCTAGGATACCGACCTCACCTTTGCACCCGCCAAAGCTCGCGCCCGCCCCTGTAATTACCGAACCGGGGCCAGCAGAAACCAACGCCTTATACTGGGGTATCTCCCCCTTTGCTGGTGGTTCCATCACGTTGATAGCGCTGGCATCGCAGCTCGTAGCGGCCAGCCCATCCATTTCAATCTTCGACAAACGGGCAACCGCGACTGCGCCAGCATTTGCAACTAGGGCATTTGACGCGCCCACCTTGGCATCATCCGTTGCAAAAATAGCGGTGCGACCACCCCGTATATCAAGGCCGTTATCCGCGCGCAGCTCGCCGCTTTCGACATGGACGCCAATCTGTGCTTGGCCGTTTACGGTCCCTGCCGTCGGGTTGAACAAGCGCAGAAAGCGATCACCTACAGCTTCGCCCGTGTCTACCATCGCCCCACGCCCTTGAAGTCTGAGCGGTCCGCCCGCTGCGGCCCCATCGACTTCATCGTTATAGCCAAGGAAGCAGGGGCCGCGCACATTCACCCAGCTATTGTGGACTTGCCCCCCCCATGTGCCGCGCAGACACGAAACCAAATCAATGTTGGCCGACCCTTCGGGCAGTGCCAGCCCTGTACGCGCCTCACGAAACACCCCTAGAAACAGGGGGTATCGAAGCTCTTCATCAATCCCGTCGAGAGGATCGTCGTCAGGGTCGCTTTCAAAACAAAGCTTCCGTATTTCGTTGATCCCAGAAATCATCAGACCTTGCGAAGCGCTTGTGTTGTTTAACCGCTTTTTGACGGTCAGCCGTGTACCATAGCGCGCCTTAATATCAGCGATACCCGCCTCCATATCGGTCAGCGCATCCTCCGTCGTCGGCAGAACGTCGAGCATATCAGCGCCGATAAATGAAATCTTTTGCGGTGCGACAAAACTCCAATCGTCTGCGAATACGTCGTGATCCCCAGCTTGGACCGAAAGGGTAATGTATCCTTCATCCGCAATCCGTTGCGATACCATCCGGTTCAACGCCGCGTTTACAGTAGAAATCTGCCCGGTAGGCCCAACAGAAATGGTTGTCACGCCGCGATGCAGTCCAACATCATAGATCACCGCAGATGAATTGTCCGACCACGCCAAACCGTCACACACCAGATTGACGCCTGCGAAATCTTCGCCTGCCAAATCAAATTCGCCGCGTTCCATGTAGATCGGTGCGTCACCAGCATCATTCGCCAAAGCGCGCAGGTTTGCCGCCTTGTTGGCCCCGCCCGCAATGACCCCAACACCCGCAGCATAGTAACGCCCACCACGCGGGAGCAGCTTGAGAAGAACGCCGCCAGCAGTTTCAACATGGGGAGTACTGGAAACAACCTCATAGGCATGTCCGTCCTTGCGGGTGCGGATAGTCTGGCCAGCAAGAAAGCCAGTTAAAGTCGACACGAACAGCTCGGTGCTGTCAGAGAACAAAAGCTCTCCTAGCCAACCCAGAAATTCTGGTGAAGCACCCTTTTGGTAAACTGCGGTGGCTGGTTCCGTTTGAACCATATAAACATCACCTGCCGCCGATGCCGAATTACCATCTGCGTATGAGGCATAAAGAGGGGCACCAGCGGCTTGAGCTGCAAGGCTCGCAACCGTTGCGGAAGTGGCTACCGTAGAGGCCAAATCCGCACTTATAGCTGCAATCGCGCTTGCTTTTAGCAGAGTGAATTGATCGCCTGTTGTAATACCAGCCATTTATTTAACCTCAATTGTGATTGCGTCGTAGGGGGATGTGGTTTCGCTCACCAAAGCGAAGGAACCGATTGCCATCGTGACGCCTACGTCGTCGTGACTGATCGGAATTAGCAGGGCGCTCTGTAGGAGTTCGGAATATTCACGGGCGCTGAATGTATCGGCACCACCAGGGAGGGTTCCTTCTGCCCATGCTTTGGCCAACTTTGCATAATCGTTTGCGTTTTGGACTTCATCTACCGAAGGACCTGGCACAAGCCGCCTATTCTCGTCGATTATCATAGCTCTGTAGGGTTCAAACACACCGGGATCGATCGCAGTAGTCGACCTCAGCGATCGACTGACTTCGCGGGCGTTGTCCTGGATCGTTTCGACCATCCAATCGAGCTGGGCCGTCAGGCCTACCTCGCGCGCCGACATGCCGCTCCAACCTTGCTCAACGGCAGTGCGCCTGGAAATAAAGAGATCCCCACCATCGTACAGGGCGGCGGCCGCATCCGATAAGATGATGCCACCGCTTACGTCGCTAGAAACCGGATCGACTGTATAGGCGCTGATATCTAGGGTTACCAAGATCCCGTCGCGCTCGATGCGGACAAGCAAAGCACCTTCTCGGTACGGGTTCAGGTACTCGTAAGGCCCCGCTCCGTTGATGGGGTAGCTCGGGTCTGACGAAAGGACATCGCGGGTCATGATCCACCTACTGCGTTGGAAAGGTTGGGAAGGCGGGATGGGGCTGCAGCGCCGCGATCCCAGAAGGTTTCGGTGCCGTAGTCCTTGGCTTTTTTGCGCATCTGCTTTTTCCAGAGGGTTTCAGCCTCGGGATCCAAAAAGGACTGGAGCTGATCCGCGACCAGCCGATCGAAGGCGAGCCGCTGGTACCAAAGGCTCGATGCGACGGGCGTGTTGTAGCGCAGGAAGTTTGCGGCATCGCGCCCCAGCAAGGTGTCCTTGCCTTCGGCAACGCGGCGCGCGTTGGATGCCACCGGCTTGATGACACTGCTAGCCAAGCCGATAACCGGTCCCGCGATCGTTTCCGCCAGGCCACCACCAAATCGGTTTGTCTCCGACGCAAGGAAGTCGCCGAAAATGCTGAAGCCGCCACCCTGCATCTGCGCCGCGCCCCAGAATTTGAGCGTGTTCATCGGCCGGGGGTCATTGCCTTTCGACATCTCCTTAAGCTGTATTGCCAGCCCGCCCATCAGCAGCAGCCCCGATGACATGGTGGCTGCATACTTCACCTTATCGAGCGGTGTCGGCAGGGACATGAAGCGGCGATACTGGTTGATGAACAGCGACAGCCCAAAGGATTTGTACATTGTGACCGACCGGGCCAGCTCGCCCATAAAGGAACCGGGTGCGTTGTTCTGAATTGTGACGGCGCGCATCTCAACGTTCGCGGTGGGAACGGCAAATTCCATCTGCTCTTCAATCGCCATCTGGAGACGCATGGCCAACCCTTCGGCTTCGACCCGGGGCAAAATCGTCTGATGCTCAAGCCAGTGTTGGGGCGTGATGAAATTGGCACCATTAGATGCTACGAACTGCGTCTGGACATCGCGCAACAGATCCCAGTCCTGGTGCGTGATGCCTCGTTGCTCGAACAGCTTGCGCAGTGGCGCATCGATGTCGTCAAGGGCGCGATCGGCATTGTCAGCCAGAAAGCCAGAGAACTCCATTTTGAACGCGGTGCGGTTCATGTCGGTCCAGAACGAAAGACCTGACGCCCGCATGACAAAATCCGACAGCCGGCCGGTGAACTCGCCCGAGATGACATCGCCAGTAAAACGCGCAGCCGCCTGGCCAGTAGAAGCCAATGTGTCCGCAACATAGCCCATGCGCGCAGCGGTTTCGCGTGTCGCGCTGCTCGACATCAGCTGGACCGACCTTGACAGAACGTTAGTCGGGCGCATGCCGACTGCAGCGGCCGCATGGCTGATCGTCACCATATCCGTTGGCGTCGAAAGGATTGCGGCCCCCAGCTGGGTTGCTGTCAGCGTGTTTCGCACACCGCCGAAAAAGCGGGCCCAGCCTTCACTCTCTGCCGCGCTCACAGAGCCATCGACATGGGCCAGCAAGGTGCGGGCACGCTTTGCCGATTGGTCCGCCTTGGCAAGCATCTTTGTGTCACCCGCAATCTCAAGCTTCTTGCGCGCCACTTGGCTGGCATATTCCAGCCCCATGCGCGGGTTTGGCCCCAGCACGCGCATCTGCGCCACTTCCCGGGCCATGCCGTGCAAGCCGCCGATCATCGCACTGAACGGGTCGGACGTGCCGAATTCCTTGTTGTATTCCAACCAGGCATCGCCATCCTTGAAGTGCAGCACCCGGTGTTCGGCGTGGCGATTATAAAGCGCCTTGCCGCCAACGGTCAGCGATGGCTCACGCGTGTCCCAGCCGCGCGTCGTGACCCCGTCATAGACATCCTTTAAAAACGCATCGGCATCGCCCTTCCGGGGCATTGCGCCAGCTGCTGACGCAAAAGGCTTGCCGGTTCTGAAATCCGTAATCCGTGACCAGTCAAGCTTGGGCGCGACGGTTTGCGACCAGGCGTCAAAGCCAGCCTTGCGGATCTGTGCGGTATCATGGCTGTGGGATACGCCGAAATCGTCCAGCGCGCCGATGTCGCCGCCATGGGCATTGAACATCTGCCGCATTCGGCGCTGCTGGTGGCGCACGGCATCAGCCATCACCTTGGCCTTGGCGTTGCCACTGTCCTGCAAGTGCAGCTCGCGCATCAAGTCGCGCAGCATGACCTTTTCGCGGCTGTTGCCAAAGATGTTACGGCCTGTGGTGCGCATGACGTCGTTCAGACCGGCATTGACAGATCGCATCATCGCGTCGCTCAGCGCCTGGACGTTCTCGCCCTTGAAGTCGAAACCTTCCTGATGCGCCAGTAGCGCGCGCACGGCCCGCAGCGGGTCATCGGAAGTTTCGACCAGGTTGCGGATCCGTTGCATCGATTGCAGCTGGTTCAGTACTTTGTGTCTGCGCGACAGCCGGGCCTTTGAAGTTGCCTCTTTCAAATTGGCCGCGGCTGTCGCTTCAGCTTGGTGACGTGGCATCGCCTGTTCGTACCGCGCCACCAGCTGATCGTATTCGGACAAGATCGCGCGGCCGCGCGTCGTGTCCAATTCTTTGGCATCCATCGCCCGTTGGATGCAGTCGTGCAGGTTCGCCATTAGCGTGCCCCCCCAAGTGTGCACGCGTCGGTGACGGCCTGAGCCGTTTCGTCCGCGTCCAAATCTTCCATGAAATCGCGCAGCGAGATGACCTCGCCGCCTTCGACCTTGAATTCCAGATCGTCGGCCACGTCAGCCAGGGCCGATGCGTTGGCGCGTATGGCCGCCCGCTGCACTTCGACCAGCTGGTCTAAAGCCAGCGCATCAGCTGCCTGCGCTTCCGGCGATGCAGCACCTTTGGCAAACGCCTCGGCCGGGATCACTTCAGCATCGATCTGTGCCGGCACCGGGTCTGCCATCCGCGCCGCGCCGGTTTCCACCAGATCCCCAAACGCTCGGCTGTCGATCGCCTTTAGAACGTCCAACGGGCCGGGCTGCTCAAACAGGGCATCGCCCGTGCGGCCGGCTTTGCGCGCCTCGTCCACGTAGCGCTTCAGGAAGGCACTGATCTTGGCTGCCGGGGCCTGCTTGCCGCCGGGCACCAGATGACGCACCAGCGCCTGCGTCAGCGGGGCTACAGCGCCATCAAGCAAGTCAATGTCGTCAAGCATTTCCTCAACGACTTTCGCGGCCGTGCTGCCCTCGCGTGCTGCCAAGTCACGGGCCGACATGATCAGGCGTGCCGCGTCGAGGATAAACGGCGTGATGTCCATTTCGGGACGGACGTTGCCCGCCTCGATCTCGGCGCGCAGCAGCGCGATGTCTGGCGCGGCCTCCGACAGCGCGTCCAGCAGGCTGCGCAGTTCACCAGCTTCAGTTTCGACATAGCGGGCCAGAATGTCGGGGGCGTCATAGGCGCGGGCGAATACCGCGTCGTTCAGCTGACGCACGCCGTCGATCGACAGCGCACCATCCTTGTCGAAAAAGGCATTGCGTTCGGATCTGGGAAAGGATCCTGAAAACGCCCGAGCGAAATCGCGGTTTTCTACGGCGCTGAATTTGCGGCCGGGCACGTAGCGCGACATCAAATCGGCCGTCAGTGCACGCTGGCCTACTTGAGCCCGCTCCGTGGCGTTCATACGCGCAACACCGCTATCCTGTGCCTCGACCACCATTTGGCGACGGTTGGCGCTGGAAAGCTCTGTCTGGCGGCGTGCGATTAGGACAGGTTCCGTGATACCTTCAGGGATGGGCTGGCCCGTGGTCAACTCGATCTGCTGGCGATAGGCTGCCGCGCGATCGGGGTTTTCAGCATAGGCGCGCCCGATTGCACGCGCGCGGCCGTTGCCGCTTTCGATCATGTTGTCGGGGCCCACAATTGGCGCGCCACGGTCGGCCGTCGGGCTAGGCATCAACAGCGCTGGATCAAGCCGCGCGGCCGTGTCAGCCACCCAGGCATCGGATGCCGCCCGCGCACGGTCACGCGGCTGCAGATCGCCCGCCGCCTGGCGCAAGCTGGACAGGTCAACAACCTGATATTCGACATCGATGCGAAGATTGTCTCCGACGGCGACCTGCCCGGTGCCAGTGTAGCCCCGACTGGTGTAGCCCGTGAATTCAGGCGCCGGTGCGTCCCCGCTTGCCATGCGTGGCGGCTGGCTCCGCGGCCCCCGATAGCCTTCCCAAGCGCCGGTGCCTTGACGGCGATAGATCCACATGCCCAGCTGATCCTGAAGATCTTCGCTCATGACCTCTTTGCCAGTCAGACCCAAGCCCTTCTTGGCCGCCTTCAGCGTGGTGCCGACAATCTGGTAGGCACCCATTGGAGTGGCGACCCGCCCGATCTGCCCTTTGACCCATTGCCCATAGTCGCCGTTGACGTTGGAAAACGCGATCGCATCATCAACCGTCATCTCGGTCAGTTTCACATTCGCATAGCGACCGCCGGTCCGGTTCTGATAGCCAAACAGCGCGTTGTAATCGCCACCGCTTTCACCAACAAAAATCCCGTTCTTGATCGCTTCCCAATTCGGTGGCGCAGGTCTTGCCCAGGGTGCGGCTGGGGACGCAGGCACATCAGCATCCAGATCCTGAAGGGTGCTCAACCGTTCATAGGCCTGATTGACCGCATCGACGTCTGTGGCTTGACCTGCCCTGCCCGCCTGTTTGGCAGCTTCACGACGCAATGCGCCGTAGGACAGCATGCGGGCCGCTCCGCCGATGCCGAGAGCAAAGCCGCCGCCGAGGCCAGCCCCAAGAGCTATGCGTGCGACCGAGTTTGGATCTTCGATGCCAAGTTCTCCAGCAACCCTATATTCGCGCGGCAGCAGCAGCGCTTCGCTTGCGCCACCTAGAACAGCTTCGGATAAGGTCAGGCGCATCAGGCTGCCCGAACCAAGGCCAAGGGGCAGCATTGCAAGGCTCAGCGGATCTGTCATCGCGCGCGCACTGCCGCCGACGAAACCTGCGAACCCGCCGCCGTCAATTGCCAGAAGATCCTGCGCTTCCTTCAATTCATCCCGGCGGCGCTTCAGGGTTTTTTCCTCAAGCTCGTCTGCGCTGGTGGGCAGATTGATCCAGTCGTTGGGCGCTTCTTTGCGGGCCTTTTGCGCCTCTTCAAACAGAGCGCTATCCGATGCGTCGGTATCAATCGCAAATGGCTGCTCACCGGCAGCCAACCTTTGCTTTGCCTCTGAAGGCAGGCTATCGAAGATCTCGCGCTTGTAGCCCAGCTTGACACGGCTGGAGTAGGACCAGACATCCGGGCGCACCGTCTGTTCCTTCCAGGCGGCCGAAAACTTCTCGCCAAACGAAAGCTCGGGTGTTGCGGCCGTCACGCCCTCGGGGTTCTGCGGTTCTTCAACCAGGATTGTCATTGCGACACCCCGCTGATCAGTTTTTGAAGATCCAGTTTGAAGACGCTGCCGTCTTCACCCGCCAGATACGTCGGCCGTCCATTGCGGGTGCG
>TARA_R110002111_G_scaffold120475_1_pt1 | contig 36645 bp, 32 predicted proteins | sample TARA_R110002111 | Tara Oceans TARA_R110002111 (sample SAMEA4397363) | marine metagenome | biome: Polar Biome; feature: [ZZZ] marine water layer (ENVO:01000295); material: water (ENVO:00002006), including particulate matter (ENVO:01000060) such as... | depth 199 m
GGATATGTAATAAACTGCTCAACATCTTGAGTAGATAAATTACGAGATGTAGTAATGACTTGTACTTGGTTATTGGTAATGTCTGGAACAGCTCCAATAGGGATTTGGGTTAAGGAAAAAATTCCAAAACCAATAATAAATGCTGTAAACAGGAATATAATCAGCTTATTCTTTAAGCTGAACTTAATAATGTGCTCTAACATAATTCAAAAAAATTAAGAAATAATGAATGCCTATATTTAAAGAAATAGGTTTAAATCTAAATTGAATTATGCCTGTTTGGGTGGTTGGAAAACAGAAGATTTCTCGAAGTTAGTAAAGCTGTCTTCGTAATGAAAATTAAAAGGAATTTCTATAAACTCTTGATATGTAAAGTTAAATACAATATTAGGGTTTATAAAAGGTGTGCTAAAATGAGAACATATGTGCTGCGCGTCTTTAAAAGGTAAACCTTTATGCTCTTCGTGCTCATTTTCATGGTTGTCTTTAGCATCACCATAATGTTCTGCTAAAAATTGATAAAAATTATCGCCATACATCACTTTATGATATTCGGCATGATCCAATAATGCGTTAAGCTTAGAAAGGTCTTCTAAGCCAATATTGAAACTTTGAATAAGAATCAAAAACGAATATGTAAAAGCGATTAGTTTGCTCATAACGAGAGCTAAGATACGGATTTTAGTATTTTAATAAGTGATAAATGTTACAAATGACTTAGAAATAAGCCTTTAGTTGAATAGTGCCTGTATGTATCATTTTAGAGGTTTCAGATTTTCTGCCGAAATAATTTAAATTCAAATCTAAATATTTCGTCAATTTCTTTTGTGCTAATAAACTCCAAGTAAAGTTTTTTCCAGATTGCAAGCCCTCTAAGATTTGATAGCCAACTGGTGAATTTGCATTACCATCAAATTCATTTTTAAAGAAGTTAAATTCTCCTGTTAAGGCTATTTTTTGGGCATTATTATAGGTGAAGGATAAACCATAATTATTCTGTGATAAGGTTTCTAAACTACCAATAGTATTTTCTTTGGATGTGTATTGATAAAATATATCAAATTGTGCATTTTCGCTAAACAAATAACTCAATTTAGGTTTAAATAGGTAGTTGTCAATGGTATAATTTCGGTCGGTGAAATTCTGACTTTTACTATCTTCTTGTCCTAAACTAGCCAATGCAGTTACCAACCAGTTAACGTCTAATTTATGATTAAAATTAAGCTGATGACTATTGGTTTTGTTTTGTTGAAAACCGATGGAAAGAAGGTTTCTATTTTTATTGGTTAAAAACGTATAAGATGTGGTATAACGCTGTTTACCTCTATTAAAGAATAGTACATTTCTAATGCTATAATTTAAGGATGCAAATTCTTCAGTATCCAAGTCATCTTTTAAAGCTTCAAATGGATTTAAATTAAATGAATTGCCAGTTTTAAACTTTTTACTGTCCACAATAAATGATGCTTGATCATAGAAATGAGACCAAAATTGTTCGGTTTTATTTTCAGAAACACTCCATGTTTGCGGATTTATAGTAAGCGTTTGCCCAAATCGATTTTGATGTGTTTCTACATAAACCTGGTTAGGTAACAGCACTCTAATATAACTGCCTTGATCTGTAAATTGTGCAATCTCAAATTCGTTTAATTCTTGTATGCCATTATCATTGTAATCGATCCAGGTATAGGCTCCTTGTCCTGCTTCAACTTCCACATAAGTGAAATCTTGCTGAGGTAAAGTTCCAGAATTAGTTTCAAAACTGCTGTTTAAAATAATAAGGTTTTTAAACAATTTCTGATTATAATTTAATCTACTATTCAAACTTTGTTCATCTTCTACGCTATTATCTTCCGACTTTAAATCTCTGTAATTCGCATAAAATTGAAGTGTGGTATTTTTATTTTGAATCAATCGTGATTTTAAATAATAAGTGTTAGAACTATTAACACGCTCTAGGTTGTTGTTTCTTAAACTGTCATTAAAACGTTTTATGTAGCCTATTTCTGCGAAAACTTTAGTGCTGTCTCCAACACCAATAAAAGCTTCGTAGGCTTTAAATTTTTGGCTCAATGGAGTAAGTATGTCAGTTGCTTTGGTGCGTTGCTCATTATCTTCGGTAGAAAATTTTACGCCTGTCCATTTATTGTTTTTTCCATAAACCACGCGATTAAAAGATCTTAAAAAGGTTGAACGATTAATAGTGCTTTCATTATTTAGATAACTAGAATTTGAAAATATTCTAAAATCACCCAAACGTAAATTTGCTGTGATTTGATGTCTATTTCCATTGAAGTTTTCAGAATAATTTAAATGTTCAAAATTATAAGTTGCTGTCCCTTTTTTTGCATGAGATAATCGCAAACCTGAAGTAAACAGTAATTGGTTGCCGAACTCAATATTTTCTTCACTAGTTTCTGAAGCATCTATATTCCAATCGCGAGTAAATTCTGCTCTATATAAACGTTGGATGGTATTAAAGTGTTTCTGAATAAAATCAGTATCAATGAGCGCAGATAAATTCCAAAGACTATCTGATTGAATTAATTTTTGTTTTAATGTGAATTTACCAGCATAGCCATCATTATTTTCATCATCTATACTTGAAAATAAATTATCATCCTTTTTGCTTCCTGCTAATTCAAAAAAGAGATCAGTTTTTTCTGAAGGTTTATATTGCCCATTAACAACGGCAATTTGCAAACGCTCTGGAGCAATAAGTTGAATAATAGGCTCATAATTTCCTTGTGGAATGCCTGCAATTGGTGCAATATATTCGTAAATATTATTAATAGCATTGGCATTGCTCAATACATAATTTCCTTGATTGGCACCAACCAATGTAAAGCGAACACTAAATAATTCATCATCCGGATCATTAGAAAATACAAATATGTCTTCCGTACCTATGAGTTCCTTTTTGTATAAAATACGATTTTCAGAATATGACGTTAATGATGCAGAAGGTGCTACCATTAAATCTGTATTGTCACCAGCGTCAGCTAAAATTTGTGTTTGTTCTGTAGATAGATTTTGCTGTAAAGGTTGGTTTTTAGCATCACTTTCAGAATATATAGACACATTTAATTTTAAGGTTTCTGTTTCAAAATTTGCTCCACCAAAAACGGTGAATCGTGAGTAATTACGTTCGCTAAATTGGTAATCTACGGTAATTCGCATTTCTGAAGTAATAGGAAATGTAGAGTTAAAGATAATCTCACCAGCATTATAATCTATAATGTAATCGTTGTTTTCTCCACGTTCTAAAGGAATACCATTTACATACACCGTTTCGCTACCTGAAACAATAAGCACATACAGTTCATTATTAGAGCCACGCAATTTGTAGGGGCCTTGGTTGCCCTCTTGAGCAGCAAATTGTGTTGTTGTAAACTGACCTCTAACTAAAGCACCAGAGGCAAAAACAGAGGTTTTTTCGCTTAAATTAGCATTTACTAATAATCCTTGCACGCGTTTTGAGAAATTAGCAAAATAACTTTTTGTGTTTTCAAGGTCAATGTCACCTGCTCTTATATTCCAATCGTCGCTAAACAATTCTATAAATACTTGGTCAAATTCATCCAAACGCTGTGAGTATCCACTTTCTTGCAATGGAATATTAGCATCTTGTATGGACGCTTTCAATGAAACTTTATCGCTTAGTTTTCCTGAAATTTGTAAATCTAACTCGCTATTTAATACTGAATTTTGATTATTTCCAATGGTAACACCTCGAGAAATACTTCCAGAAGTGGTTAGTCCATCAAAAGGAGTAAATGTGTTTTTAGATTTAGTATTTTGTAATGTATATAATTGTTGAAATTGCGACGAACGCTCTATGATCACTTCATCATCTAATTGTTTATAAACCTTGGTGATAAAATTTGGATAGCGTAAATATTCAATTTTAATCGTATCTATTTCTGCAGGTTGTTTAAAACGTAAAATGGCTTTTGCAAAATCAACTGAATATAATGTGGAATCTATTATTTTATCATCCTTTGTTCTTACTGTAAAGCGCGAAGGGTTTATACTTACAGAATCAATTTTAATAGAATCCTTAACGGCTACTTTCTTTTGTCTAAAATTACTATCCTGCTCTTGGGAAAAGCCCCAAAAAACAGATAGTATTAGAATAAAGGAAATAGCAATTTTCATGTAAAGTTATAACTGCTTAAAGCAAAAAATATTTTATCGTTAAAACAAGCTTAAAATAATGGTGTAAAAGTAGCGTATTATTTAATTTAGCGGTTAATCAGAATATTACAGCATGAAAATAGTTTCTTATAACGTAAATGGTATCAGAGCAGCCTTAAATAAAGGCTTTATAGAATGGTTAAGCACAACAGATCCTGATGTTGTTTGTTTGCAAGAAATTAAAGCTATGGAAGAACAATTAGACCTTAGTTTGTTTACAGATGCTGGTTATAATTATAATTATTGGTTTAGCGCACAGAAAAAAGGGTATAGTGGAGTTGCTATTTTATGTAAAACCAAACCTAATCACATAGAATTAGGAACAGGAATTGAGTCTATGGACTTTGAAGGTAGAAACATTAGAGTAGATTATGACGACGTTTCCGTGATGAGTATGTATTTACCATCTGGTACCAATGATGCAAGATTATCGCATAAGTTTGAATATATGAATCTTATTCATAACTATTTGAATGAATTACAAACCGAAAAACCTAATTTAGTGGTTTGTGGTGATTATAATATTTGTCATGAAGAAATAGACATTCATAACCCGAAAATGAAAGGAGTTTCTGGGTTTTTACCAGAAGAGCGTGAGTGGTTAGGTGAATTTTTAGAAAGTGGGTTTATAGATAGTTTTAGACATTTACATCCAGAGCGTCAAGAATATTCTTGGTGGAGTTATAGAGCAAATTCTAGAGCAAATAATAAAGGTTGGAGATTAGATTACGCCATGGTGAGCAACCCATTACAAGAAAAAATAAAACGCAGCGTTATACTAACGGAAGCAGTGCATAGTGACCATTGTCCCATTTTGCTCGAATTAGATTTATAACAACATATTACATGTAAACAATTAGAATTAAAATAAAACAGCCTCAAAATCATGATTAAAAAACTTTCAATTTTAGCATTAACTATTACACTATTTACTTCTTGTGTGTCAAAGAAAATTTACACAGACCTTGAAGATAAATATGCCAATCTCAAAAAAGAAAACCGCAGTCTTACGGATGAAATGGCAGAATTATCTAAGGAAAAAACAAAAGTTTTTAATGATTTAAATGAATTAGAATCGGCTTATGAAGCAGCTGTTTCAGAACGAGATAAACTTCAGGCAGATTATGCAGCCTCTAAAAATAATCTCGAAACTCTAAAGGCATCATACAAAGCATTAGAAGAAAATAGTTCTGCGTCTATAGCTAAAAATGCACAAAAAAATAGAGAGCTTTTAGCGCAATTAGAGGCTAAAGAGCAAGCCTTAGCAGCAGAAAACGAACGTTTAAATACCTTGAAGCAAGAATTAGAGAGTCGCTCACAACGTGTTGCAGAATTAGAAAATGTGATTGCATCAAAAGATGCTGCGATGCATAAATTAAAAGATGCCATTTCTAAAGCTTTAACTAATTTTGAAGGGAAAGGATTAACAGTAGAACAACGCAATGGAAAGGTTTACATTTCTATGGAGAATAAATTGTTGTTTGAATCTGGAAGCTGGTATGTTGGCGCACAAGGCGCACAAGCAGTAAAACAATTAGGAAGTGTATTGGCTGAAAATCCTGAGATTTCAGTTTTAATAGAAGGTCATACTGATAATGTGCCTTATAAAGGTAATGCGCAATTAAGTGGTAACTGGGATTTGTCTGCAAAGCGTGCAACAGCTATTGTCAATATTCTTAGAGAAAATGATGCTATCAATCCAGAAAACTTAACAGCAGCTGGTCGTGGAGAGTTTGCGCCAATTGCATCAAACGAAACATCAGAAGGTAAAGCCAAAAACAGACGAATTGAAGTGATTTTAACGCCTAAGTTAGATGAGATTTCTAAACTTTTGAATGAGATTTAAATTGTAACGTCAATAACATATTAACATAAATTTAGACCTCGCAGATTTTTTAAACCTGTGAGGTCTTCTTATTTTTGTTTGTCTTATCTGGTTGAGAATTATTGAGAACATAATATATTTTGCTTGAAGATAACTTGTGAAGTAAGTTGAAACCTAGATTAGAAACTTAAGTTTAATTAAAAAGAGATTCCTGCCTTCGCAGGAAATGCTATGAAATACACAACACTACCAAATACAGATATAAAAGTTAGTAAAATATGTCTTGGCACTATGACTTGGGGCAACCAAAATACCCAAGACGAAGGTTTTGCTCAGATGGATTTTGCTTTAGATAAAGGAGTTAATTTTTTTGATGTTGCTGAATTATATCCCGTTCCGGCAACAAAGGAAACCTATGCAGAAACCGAACGTATTATTGGTAATTGGTTTGCAAAAACAGGTCACAGAGATAAAGTTGTTTTGGCGACTAAAATTGCTGGTACAGGAGATTATACAGCGCATATTAGAACCAACGGTTTTAGCAAAGACGCACTTAATGAAGCGGTTGATAATAGTTTAAAACGTTTACAAACAGATTATATAGATTTATACCAATTACATTGGCCAGAACGACAAACTAAAATGTTTGGAACAAGAGATTACGTACATAATCCAAATGATCCTTGGGAAGATAATTTTAATGAAATTCTTCATAACCTAGATAACATTATTAAATCAGGTAAAATAAGGCAAGTTGGTATTTCTAATGAAGGAGCTTGGGGAACCATGCGTTATTTGCAAGAATCCGAACAACATAATCTGCCAAGAATGATTACCATTCAGAATGCTTATTCTTTAATAAATAGAGTGTTTGAAGTGGATTTAGCAGAAGTAGCTCACAGAGAAAATATTGGTTTATTAGCCTATTCGCCAATGGCATTTGGTGTATTATCAGGGAAATATATTAAAGGAACAGCAGGTGATGATACGAGATTAAAACTGTTTCCGAGATTTGCGCGCTATAGTGGTGAGAAAGCTACAGAAGCTACAAAACGCTATTTAAAAATAGCAGAAGACAATAATATGTCTTTAGCACAAATGTCATTAGCTTTTGTGAATGATAGACCTTTTTTAACAAGTAATATTATTGGCGCAACTAGTTTAAAACAGTTAGAGGAAAATATTGATAGCATTAATGTTTCTCTGTCAGAGGATGTGATGAAAGCCATAAATGCAGTACATGCAGAGTTACCAAATCCTGCTCCATAAAGTGTATTATATTACACTTTAGAAAGTCCATTTGTAATCTACGAATGGACTTTTTTTTGTCTTTAAATTTTAATTTGTCGATTAATTTGCTCTTGTAAAGAAATAAACGTTTCTGTCCTCGAAACCCCTTTTATACTTTGTATTTCAGAATTAAGAACATGCATTAAATGCTCATTATCTTTAGATAGAATTTTAATAAATATAGACCAATTTCCGGTTGTGTAATGACATTCAATCACTTCAGGAATTTTTTGAAGTTGCTTTACAGCTTCAGGATTACTAATGGCTTTATCTAAATAGACACCAACAAAAGCCATTGTGGTATAACCTAAAGCTTTCGGGTTAATAATAAATTTTGAGCCTGCTAAAAGCCCAGATTTTTCTAACTTCTTTAAACGTTGATGAATCGCAGCTCCCGAAATGCCAACATTACGAGCAATTTCAAGAATTGGAGTTCTCGCATCTTCCATTAACGCACGTAATATTTTTTTATCAATACCATCGATGTAAATACCATTATCATTAATCTTCATAAGTTGATAGGCTTTTATTTTGAAAGTTAAAGATAAAAAAAGCGTTTCGATTTGAAATGCTTTATGAGGTAATTCTATTTAATTGTTATTTTAAACATTTAAAGGGTTGTAACCTAAATAAGGTACTTCATGCTCTTTAAATATAATATCGTAAGCTTCTAACTCCTTTAAAATTGGAGTATAAACCTCTTTATTAATTGGGATTTGAACTCCTGGTGTTTTTATTTTACCATTTAAAATAGCTAAAGTTGCAATAGCCACAGGTAAACCTACTGTTTTTGCCATGGCTGTATAGGTTTGATCTTTACCAAGTGTTACCATGGTAGCATCAATTTGATGTTTTTCTCCGTTAAGTTCGTAACCAAATTTATGGTACATCACTAGCATATCTTTATCATCTGGACTAAGCGTCCAACTATCCATTAATATTTTCTGAAGAATTTGAGCAGGTGTACCTTTATCTAATTCTACCATTTTATTAGGATTAAAGATGTCGAGTTCTAAAAATTTATCCCAAACAATATCATCTTGGTCAATTTTTAAGGCATGTCTAAATTTAAGTTCAACAGAATCCGTTGGGCTGTATGGTAAAAATGAATTCACAAAATCGCGATAACTCATATTAATGCTGTCATCTATAGTGTAGCTGTCATCGGTCATACCTAATTGCACAAAAACGTTCCAAGCTCTACTAAAACCAACGCGTCTAATGGTTCCACGATATAGAGTTTTAACATGGTCTAAGCCATACACTTCTTGGTATTTTAAAGAATCTCTGTTGGCATAGCCTTCAAAACGACCATAACCTTCAACATCTAAAAATTCTGTACGTCTAAATAAACGGTTATAAGGAATATATTTAAACTGGTTTTCTTGTAAAAATTTAGCAGCTCCTCCTTGTCCTGCGACCACCACATTTCTGGGATTCCAAGTGAACTTATAGTTCCAAAGATTGTTATCACTCTCTGGTGCCACTAATCCACCTGTAAACGATTCAAATAAAATCATTTTACCACCTTTATCTCTAATACGATTAATGACTTGCATAGCACTCATGTGGTCTAAGCCAGGATCTACTCCAATTTCATTCATAAAAATGAGATTGTTGGTTTTAGCATCAGCATCTAAGGCTTGCATTTCTTCACTGACATAAGATGCCGTAACCATATTCTTTTTGTAGGTAATACAGTCTTTAGCAACTTCAATATGAAAACGAGCCGGAAGCATTGAAACTACAATATCTGCATTCTTTATGGCTTCAACTCTAGATGCTGCATTAAAGACATCTAAGTGAATGACGTCTGTATTTGGATGAGAACCAACCAGTTTTTTGGCATTGTCAACATTGAGATCACCAATGGTGATATGAAGTTTTTCAGATTCAGATTTATCGAGTAAATATTTTATAAGGTATGATGAAGATTTACCTGCACCAATAATTAAAATGTTTCGCATAATGAGTTTATATAACTAATTTTGTGTTGCACGAAAGTAATAAATACAATAAGGACTAAAAACCTAAAACCCATATTTAATTATGAACAAGACACTATTAATTACAGGAGCAATCTTAGGAGTTTTAGGTATTATTTTAGGAGCTTTTGCAGCTCATGGCTTAGAGAAATTAGTAGATGCAGATGCTATTAAATCTTTTGAAACGGGAGTGCGCTACCAACTCTACCATGCATTTTTTCTTTTAATACTGGGTAGTACATCTTTCCTAAGTTTAAAAGCTAAAAAAACTATATTTTATTTGGTGCTTTTTGGTGTAATTTTCTTCTCGGTTTCAATCTATGGTTTGGCTACAAACTCACTTTCAGGCTTTGATTTTAAGACGATTGCCTTTATTACTCCTCTTGGAGGACTGTTGTTAATTGCAGCATGGATGGTGATGTTAATCGGTATAATTAGAAATAAGGTCGATTAATGTGAATCAAAGGTGCCATTTCAAAATAAAATTATAATTTTGCACCACTAAACAACACAAATATTATGGCAAATCATTCCCAATTAACGAAAACGATTTCGTTAGAAAATTATGGAATTAAAAATGCAAAAGTTAATTATCAACTATCCTCAGATGAGCTTCATTCTGAAACCATTGCAAAAGGACAAGGTGTAGAGTCCTCATCTGGTGCTTTAGCGGTTAATACAGGTGAATTTACAGGCCGTTCTCCAATGGACCGATTTATTGTAAAAGATGATATTACCAAAGACAAAGTTTGGTGGGGAAATATCAACATTCCTTTTGAAAGTGATAAATTTCAGAAGCTTTATGATAAAGTGGTAGATTATTTATCTGAAAAGGAAATTTATGTACGTGATAGTTATGCTTGTGCAGATGAAGATTACAAGTTAAATATTAGGGTTATCAATGAGTATCCTTGGAGTAATATGTTTGCTTATAACATGTTTTTACGCCCAACGGAAGCTGAATTAGAAAACTTTTCACCAGAATGGACTGTGGTTAACGCACCAGGCTTTATGGCAGATCCAGAGGTAGATGGTACGCGTCAACACAATTTTGCAATATTAGATTTTACACGTAAGATTGCCTTAATAGGTGGAACTGGTTATACAGGTGAGATTAAAAAAGGAATCTTTTCTGCTTTAAACTTTATTCTTCCTGTGTTTAAAGAAACTTTACCTATGCACTGTAGTGCTAATGTTGGTAAGGATGATGATACAGCTATTTTCTTCGGGTTATCAGGAACAGGAAAAACGACATTATCAACAGATCCTAACAGAAGTTTAATTGGAGATGATGAACATGGTTGGACAAAAGAAAACTCTGTATTTAATTTTGAAGGAGGTTGTTATGCTAAAGTCATTAACCTTTCTGAAGAACAAGAACCAGAGATTTTTGCAGCGATTAAAAAAGGAGCTATTCTTGAAAATGTAATAATGGATGACAAAGGCGTTGTAGACTTTGCTGATACGTCAATTACTCAAAATACCAGAGTAAGTTACCCAATTTATCATATAGAAAATATTAGAAAACCATCTATAGGTAATAACCCAAAGAACATCTTTTTCTTAACGGCAGATGCTTTTGGAGTTTTGCCTCCAATATCTAAATTAACACCTAGTCAGGCAGCCTATCACTTCATTTCTGGTTATACCGCAAAAGTTGCTGGTACAGAAGCAGGAGTAGTGGAGCCAGTACCAAGCTTTTCAGCTTGTTTTGGTGCGCCATTTATGCCATTGCATCCAACAGAATATGCTAAGATGCTAAGCAAAAAGATGAAAGATGCAGGTGTAAATGTATGGTTAGTGAATACGGGTTGGACAGGTGGTCCTTACGGAGTAGGTACACGTATGAAATTAAAATACACACGTGCTATGATTAACGCAGCTTTAAATGGAGAGTTAGGTGATTATACTTATGAAGATTATCATATTCACTCTGTATTTGGAGTAGCACAACCAAGAACATGTCCTGGAGTGCCTACAGAAGTATTGAGCCCAAGAACAACTTGGAACGATGATAAAGCATATTACACTATGGCATTTAAGCTATCAAATGCATTTAGAGAGAACTTTAAGAAGTTTGAATCTTATGCGTCTGAAGAAGTGAGACGTGGAGGTCCACAACGTTATTCGTTTTAATTAGCGACTCAGCTCAGATATATAAAAAAGCGATTCTTTAATTAGAATCGTTTTTTTTTATGCATAAACTTCTATGAAGCTTTAAACAGATGACCAATAATGGTTTAGTTAATATATAAAGAGTTATTTATTGTTTTAAAACCAAAAATCCCAACTAAAAACTTTAGTTGGGATTTTATATTAAACTATTTAAAAGAAATTATTTTCCCTTATTAACAGAATCGATATATTTCTGTAGTGCCATTGTCATTGATGGAGTTTCAGGTGTTGGTGCAGAAATATCTACACGCAATCCTTTTTCCTTAACGGCTTTTACCGTTGTGTTTCCGAATACAGCAATACGTGTTTCGTTTTGCTTAAAGTCTGGGAAATTATGGAATAATGATTCTATACCAGATGGACTAAAGAATACTAAAATATCATAAGTAACATTAGATAAATCTGATAAATCACTAATTACGGTTTTGTAAAAAGTCGCTTGTTTCCATTTTACACCTAATTCGTTTAAAATCTCTGGAATAACATCTTTTACTTTGTCTGTTGTAGGTAATAAAAAAGATTCGTCTTTATACTTTTTAATTAAAGGCATTAAGTCTTCAAAAGTACGTTTACCAACATAAATCTTACGTTTTCTGTAAACCACATATTTCTGCAAGTAATATGCTACAGCTTCAGATTGGCAAAAATATTTCATAGAATCTGGTACTTTAAATCGCATTTCGTCTGCAACTCTAAAGAAATGATCTACTGAATTTCTACTTGTAAGGATAATGGCTGTGTATTTGCTGAGGTCAACTTTTTGTTGTCTTACATCCTTGGATGATACACCTTCAACATGAATGAAGGGTCTAAAGTCCACCTTAACTTTTTGCTTTTCTTGCAAATCAAAGTATGGAGAGTTCTCTATTTTAGGCTCTGGTTGTGATACTAAAATCGTTTTCACTTTCATACGTAAACCTTGTGTTTTAAGCGTTATACTCTCTAATAACCTTATATAAAAGTATATAAGGCCCAATTTCGAGAGCGCAAAGATACAATAAAAAATAGAAAAAATTGGGATTTAATAGTTTTTGATAGGTTTTGAACGAAGATAAAAAGCCAATGAAATTAATAATACAAACCAATGAAAACCCAATTGTTATTATTATTTCTATAGATAGTTTGGTATAAAGCAAAAACAAATTAGCCATTAAAAAAACAATACCAGATAAATTTTTGAAGGTTGTTTTTTGAAAAAGATATTGATCCATTAGGCTATCTATTTCAAAAAGACTGCCAATAAGCCGTTCAATAAGTGTTTTTATGATGATTATAGTAGACACTACAAATAGTAGTTTTAAGAACGAAACAAGTTCAAAATCTAATGGAGATACAAAGGTGGAGTAGGCAAAGAATAAAAAAATGCTAAATGATAAGCTTAGGTTTATAAATAAAAAGCTGTCAAACTGATCTATAAATTTTTGATCTTTAGTATAAATTTTTAGATATTTAGAATTACCAATAACATACATAAAGTCATTAAATCGCAGCGTATTTATATATTTTGCAACAACGATAGAGAACAATCCTATGATTGTAAAAATGGTAAACCACTCGTATGTAATATAATTTCGCATGCTGCTAAATTATAAAAAAAAGCGTTTAAAGTAATAAGAGAGATTCTTATCTATCAAAAAAGTTAATTCCGATATAAAATCCATTAAAAACTTTACTTTTGTTAAAATTCTAAAAGCTACTCAAAAGAGTATTTTAAAAGAGAGTAAATGTCTGACGCAATTGTCATAATTCCTACCTATAACGAGATTGAAAATATAGAATCAATCATTAGAACTGTGTTTTCGCAACCGAAAAGTTTTCATGTTTTAGTAGTAGATGATAATTCTCCAGACCATACTGCTGAAACTGTTAAGACACTTCAACAAGAGTTTAAAGGCCAATTGTTTTTATTAGAGCGTACTAAAAAAAGCGGTTTAGGTACAGCTTACATTGCTGGTTTTGAATGGGCTTTAGAGAATTCATATGAATATGTTTTTGAGATGGATGCGGATTTTTCGCATAATCCAGAAGATTTAATACGATTATATGAGGCTTGTGCTATTGATGGAGCAGATATGTCCGTTGGTTCTAGATATGTAAAAGGAATTACTGTTGTCAATTGGCCAATGTCGCGTATTATTTTGTCTTACGGAGCATCTCGTTATGTAAGATTAATTACAAGAATGACTGTCAAAGATTCTACAGCCGGCTTTGTTTGCTATAAAAGGTCTGTTTTAGAAGCTATTGATTTAAAAAAAATAAAGTTTGTAGGTTATGCATTTCAAATTGAAATGAAATTTAAAGCTTACAAAAAAGGATTTCAAATTGTAGAAATTCCTGTTATCTTTAAAGATAGAACCAAAGGGAAATCAAAAATGAGTGGAAGTATTATTTCTGAAGCTATTTTTGGAGTGATTAGTTTAAAAATTAAAAGTTTATTTACTAAGTAGAAGACCATGAATCGAAATACCCTAATTAAAAATGCCAGAATCGTCAACGAAGGAAAAATTGTTGAAGGTGATATTTTTATTGAAGACAATATTATAAAAGAAATTGATATTTCCATTAGTGTTAAATCTGCGGATATTAATGTAATTGATGTAGAGGGTAATTACGTTTTTCCAGGAATGATTGATGACCAGGTTCATTTTAGAGAACCTGGACTAACACACAAAGCAGACATAGAGTCTGAATCTAAAGCAGCTTTGGCAGGTGGAATTACATCTTTTATTGAAATGCCAAATACCAATCCACAAACAACTACGGTAGAAAAGTTAGAAGAGAAATTTGCTATTGCAGCCAATTCTTCTTACGCTAATTACTCGTTTATGTTTGGTGGTACTAATGATAATTTAGATGAGATTTTAAAAGTTGACCCTAAAACTGTTGCTGGATTAAAATTGTTTTTAGGCTCTTCTACAGGAAATATGTTGGTAGATGACCCTAAGGTTATTGAGAAAATCTTTTCGAGTACTGATATGGTGATTTCAGTACATTGTGAAGATGAAGCAACGATTAAAAAAAATCTAGCAAAATATAAAGCTGAGTATGGTGATGATATTCCTATGGAACTGCATCCAATTATAAGAAGCGAAGATGCTTGTTACATATCATCTTCTAAAGCGATTGAATTAGCAAAGAAAACAGGAGCAAGATTACACGTGTTTCATGTTTCAACAGGTAAGGAAACGAGTTTATTTTCAAATAAAATACCTTTAAAGGATAAGAAAATTACAGCAGAGGTTTGTGTACATCATTTATGGTTTTCTGATGAAGATTATGCTAAAAAAGGCAGTCATATTAAATGGAATCCTGCAGTTAAAACAGCAAAGGATAGAGATCAGTTATGGAAAGCATTATTGGATGACAGAATAGATGTTATTGCAACAGACCACGCACCACATACGCTCGAAGAAAAAAACAACCCTTACACAAGTGCTCCTTCAGGTGGTCCATTGGTACAACATGCTTTAGTAGCTTTAATGGAAGCGCATCATCAAGGTAAAATTTCGGTTGAGAAAATAGTAGAGAAAGCTTGTCATAATCCTGCAATATTATTTAATGTAGAAAAACGAGGTTATATAAGAGAGGGGTATTTTGCAGATTTGGTTATTGTAGATCCTCAAAGCCCTTGGACAGTTAATAAAAGTAACATTTTGTATAAATGTGGATGGTCTCCTTTTGAAGGCAATACATTTAAAAGTAGAATTACTCATACATTTGTTAATGGACAATTAGCTTATAACAATTTTAAGGTTTTAGACGTTAAAGCAGGAGAACGATTGACTTTTAATAGATAAAATGATAAAACGTATAAGTATAATATTAGTACTAAGTGTTTTTGTTTTGGCATGTAATGGCATAGAAAAACCAAAGAAACCAGATAATTTGATATCTAAAGATCAGATGTCTGATTTGTTGTATGACTTATACATCATTAACTCAGCAAAAGGGGTTAATAGAAATCTACTGCAAAGTAATGGCTTTAACCCTGAAAACTATATTTTAGAAAAATACAATATAGATAGTACGCAGTTTGCAGATAGCAATACCTATTATACGTTTGATACTGAGGAATACAGTGCTATTATAAATAAAGTAAAAGCAAGACTTGAAAAAGAAAAAGAAATCTTTGAAGAGTTACAAGACAAAGAGAATGATTCTATTAAAAAACATAAGGATTCTATTAGAAACTTAGATAGAAATAGGAATTTAAAAACAGTAAAAAAATTAGATAGTACTGTCATTGGAAAAAAGAAAATTAAACGTCCTGTAGGTATAAAAGACTCACTTCTTCAATAGATTTATTTATAGGTTTAAATTCAAAATTTAAAGTGGTTTTTAATTTTGAAGCATCATATTTTGAAATATTAATTGCAGATTTTGCAACTTGCTTAGATAAAATTCTTGGTTTGCCAAAAAGCTTGTGTTTTAACCAATCTAATCTCCATGCAATTGCTAATAACCAAGGTTTAGCTTCTTTATTTGGTGGCTTAACTTGTAGTTCTTCAGCTGTTTTTGTTTGTAAGGCTTTAAAACTTATGTTTTCTGAAACTAAAATAAAACCTTCGTTTTTTATGTTACTATTCATAAGCTGCTGCATCGCTTTAACAACATCCCAAATATCTACATAACCTGTAATACCTAGAGTATAATAAGGCATGCCATTATAAATACGCTTAAATAAATTCCCACTACTACCTCCATTCCAATAGCCAGCACCTAAAATAATTCCTGGATTAACAATTACAGCATCCAAACCTTCTTGTGTACCACGCCAAACTTCAAGCTCAGCACCATATTTTGTTATGGCATAAATACTATTATCATCCTCTGGGTTCCAATCGGTTTTTTCGTCGATTAATACTTCTGAATTTGTATGGTGTCCTATGGCAGAAATTGAACTTACATAACAAAGTTTCTTAATCTTATTGCTAATTGATAAATTAACAATATTAGCCGTGCCTTTTATATTTATTTTCCGAATTAAATGATATTTATTAGGCTCAAAAGAAACGATAGCCGCACAATGATATACGTGTGTAATGTCCTTAAAAGCATCTTGTAATTGCGGAATATTATTAAGGTCAGCTTCAACCCATTCAATTTGATTAAAAAGAGCATCAGCATCATCAGAAAAATATGAAAAGACATGTTTTACACGTTTTAATTTGTTTTCTTGTCTATATATGGCACGTATAGATACATTACTTTTTAAAAGTTGAAAAAGTAAATGTGAGCCAACTAATCCTGTTCCGCCTGTGACTAAAATCATAAGGCGAAGTTACAATATTTTAAATCTAAATTCTATACTTAGAAGTTGGTTTGTATGGTTTAACAAGGCTAGAGTTGTTTGAGGCTAAATTGGGTTAAAATTGTCTTTTGTCTTTAGTTGTGGAAACATATCTTTGCGCAAATCAATTTTTGAAACTAAAAAGTAATGGCAAATAAATTTGTAGAAGAATTACGTTGGAGAGGAATGGTACATGATATCATGCCTGGAACTGAAGAGCAATTAGATCAAGAGATGACTACAGCCTATATTGGTTTTGATCCTACATCAGATTCATTGCACATTGGTAGTTTAGTACCAATTATTTTATTGGTTCATTTAGAAAGAGCAGGTCATAAACCAGTGGCTTTGGTAGGTGGAGCAACAGGAATGATAGGTGATCCTTCTGGAAAAAGTGATGAGCGTAATTTACTTGATGAGGCTACATTAGAGCACAATGTAGCAGGTATAAAAGGTGTATTGTCTCGTTTTTTAGATTTTAATTCAAATAAAAAAAATGCTCCAGTTTTAGTAAACAACTATGATTGGATGAAAACGTTCAGTTTCATAGATTTTGCAAGAGATGTTGGTAAACGCATCACTGTAAATTACATGATGGCTAAAGACTCTGTAAAGAAGCGATTAAGTGGAGACGAAGGTAATGTAGGTATGTCATTTACGGAATTTACGTATCAACTCATTCAGGGTTACGATTTTCATCATTTGTACAAGACCATGGGTTGTAAATTACAAATGGGCGGTAGCGACCAATGGGGAAATATTACTACAGGAACAGAATTGGTAAGACGAATGCATGATGGTGAAGACCAAGCTAAAGCCTATGCTATGACGTGTCCGTTAATTACAAAAGCAGATGGTTCTAAATTTGGAAAGTCTGAAGGAGGAAACATTTGGTTAGATGCAGATAAGACTTCGGTTTATAAATTTTTCCAATTTTGGTTAAATACAACCGATGAGGATGCCGAAAAATATATTAAAATCTTTACATTTTTAGATAAATCAGCTATTGATGCTATAATAGAAGAGCATAAAGCCGCTCCTCATTTACGTTTGTTGCAAAATAGATTAGCTGAGGAAGTGACAGTTTTTGTGCATAGTAGAGAGGATTATGATAATGCTGTAAAAGCGTCTAAAATATTGTTTAGCAAAGATTTTAAAAATGAAATTAAACAACTACCAGAAAAATTATTTTTAGATGTTTTTGAAGGTGTAAAAGATGCTGAAATTTCTAAAGCTGAATTTGAAGAAGGCATAGATATGATTGGTGCTTTGGCTGCAAAAACTAATTTTTTAAGTTCTAATGGAGATGCAAGACGAGCTTTAAAAGAAAATGCCGTAGCTGTAAATAAAGTAAAAGTAAAAGAAGATTATATCTTATCTTCAGAAGATTTAATTCACGATAAATACATTATTATTAGTAGAGGTAAGAAGACAAATTTTATTTTAAAAATTGTCTAAACCTTTAATGATTTAGAAGAAATTGGACCTCACGAGTTTTAAAACTTGTGAGGTCTTTTTGTATCTTTATGTATGAACTCTAAAAGGTGGTAACATAGAGTTGAGTTAATCGTTTAATAATTTATTCTTTTTTTTAAAATGAAGCAAACCGAACAATTAGCGAATCGGCTAAGAGAATTAATTCTTAATGGTACTTGGATTGCAAATACTAATTATAAGCACCAATTAGAAAATTTAGATTGGAAAATAGCAACTACAAAATTTCAATCATTGAATTCTGTTGCTGTTTTAGCACAGCACATTCATTATTATATTTCGGGAATAACAAACGTGTTTGTAAATAATAAGCTTGAAATAAGAGATAAATTTAGTTTTGATTTTCTTCCGATAGAGTCACAAATAGAGTGGGAAATATTTTTATATCAATTTTGGAACGATACCATAACTTTAGCAGATTTTATAGAAAAAATGCCTGAAGAAAATTTAAATAAAGATTTTGTAGATGCAAAGTACGGAACGTATTTACGAAATATAGACGGTATGATGGAGCATGGTTATTACCATTTAGGGCAGATAGTGTTGTTAAAGAAACTACTTGCATAAAAAAATAAGTGCCCAAAATTACTTTTGAGCACTCACTAACCAATCAATCAACTTTGAAAATCTCTCTTTTTCATAGCATCATAGTAGTCGTGTGTAAGTTTGTGTCCTTACAATTTTTTTATTTTTTTATAAAGCCATTAAATTACATCCTCTAATGTCAGAGTTATCGAATCTTCCGATAATTTCAAATTCGCCATTATCGTAGACTTTTCCTAAATCTTGGGTTGCAATAAATGAACAAGAATTTAAATTCGCTAAATCAATGACGTTAATTCCACCAGTCTTATTAGGTTGCTGTATGGAGAGTGCATCTTCAGTATCACGTGTTACTATTTTCATCCAAGGTGGACATTCAAAAATACCATTACCTTTAGAATACGCCTGACTTAAAAGTTCGGTCATTCCATATTCACTGTGAATATGGTTAACTCCAAAGCCCTTTTGTAAAATTTGGTGTAGCTCTTGTCGAATTATTTCTTTTCGTCTGCCTTTCATACCTCCGGTTTCCATAATTGTGGTATACTTCAGGTTGAATTGATAGGTTTCTACTAAATCTAATAATGCAAAGGAGACTCCAATGAGCAAGGTTTTTTGTTCTTGGGATTCTAGTGTTTTTATAGTTTCTGCTAATTCTTCAAGATTATTAAGATAAAAACCGCTTTTAGCTTGTTTAGATTTATCTATTAAGTCATTTACCATATAAATAAGTGAAGAGCCATCACGTTCTAAATAAGATGGTAATAATGCTAATACTACGTAATCTTCAATCTGGCCATAAAAGTGTTTAAAGGCTTTTAAGTAGCTCGCTTCATAGATTTTTAAATCCGAGACTAAATGTTTACTTGTTATACTTCCTGTTGTGCCAGAGCTAGTAAATGTTTTTTCAATTGGTAAAGAAGTGCTTAAGACATTGTGAGATTTAAAAAATTGAATGGGTAAAAAGGGAATCTCATTAATGCTTTTTATATCTGATGGGTGTTTGTACAATAAGTCGCAAAACGATCGATAGACTTTATTATTTTTAAATTGAAATTTAAAAACTTCTAAAGCTAATGCCTCAAAATCAGTATTAGATTTTATATTAAATATGTCGTCATTAGATATCATTCGGCAAAAATATGTAAAATAAAAAAGCGCAGCTCTAATTATTGAGCCACGCTTTTAAAATGTATTGTGAATTAAACTTACTTAATTACTAATTTCTTAGTAGTAGAAGCATTGTTCTGAGTGATTTTTACAATATAAACACCAGATTTTAAGTTAGAAACATTTAACGTATTGTTTGTAATAGTTTCGTTTTTAACTTGCTTTCCTAAGATATCAAATACTTGTACAGAAATAGCTTCACTATTTGTAGAAGATATTGAAACAGAACCTGTGCTTGTTGGGTTAGGGTATAACGAGAACTTAGCAGTTTCAAAAGCAGATACAGATAAAACATCTACGCTGAAATCTGAAGCATCTCTAGCTGTTAAGAAATAAAGATTACCTGTTCTTTCATTAACAATACCTGCAATATCTGTTACTGCCGTTGGAACCGCAGCCTGTTGATCTGCATAATCAGCATCGTAGAAGGTAGATCTAAAAGTAAACATATCACCACCTTGACTCATAGAATGTTCAGAACCTCCATTAAAGTTAGGTGTAGTATTATCCATAGTAACACCCGAAACGATTACCAATTCAGATTCATAAGCCTCAGCGTTAGCTGTTAGTTCTGCTAATGTGACAGCCTGAGGAGTTAATGTATTACCAGTAGAAGTAGCAGCACCAGGATCTGCAGATGGTATAAATTGCATCATTCCACCAAAACTACCTAATTCACCAGTTAAACCTGTCATGCCATCACCTATAGCAAATGACGAAGTTATATTACCTGCAGTATCATCAATTAAAATTGCTCCAGTTGCATCTTCAATAAATTTTTGATTTCTAAAACTTTGCTGATACGTTAACAATGCCTCACCTGTTAATTGATAGAATTGGCCTTCAGTTCCAGCTCTAAGTGCCGCAATATTTGAAACTTGAGCCACACTTGTAACTGTGAAACTTACAGATGCAGTAGCAGCAGGACTCAAAGAAGTTCCACTATTATCGACTAATTCTAAATCTATGGTGTGCGCTCCATCAGCAAGACCTGTTAAAGCAATAGGTGTAGTATCAAATTTGTCCACTGAAGATCCAGCATCTACTGAATATGTAATATAACCATCTCCCGTTCCACCAGCTGCAACAGTAAAGTTTTGAACACTAATTTCAACATTTACATCAGGACTAGCTATAGTTTCACCATTTGAAGGAGAAGTAACACCTAATGTAGGTACAGCACCTGCTTGTTGAACAAAAGAAAAGTCATCCCAATAAACAACAGCTGAACCATAAGTTCTAACCTCAAAATAGAATTCATTAGCAGTTGCAGGTGCAGTTACTGTTGTTGTGTATAGTGTCCATACATTTCCGTTATTGTCAAAATAACCTGTAGTTCCAACACCTTGTAAAACATCTGCATCAGTAGTATTGTCATTGACACCATCTAAAGCCCATTTTGACCAAATTCTTGCATCTGTATTATCACCAAATCCAGCATCAACTTTATACCAAACAGAAACCGTATAGGAAGTTCCAGGAGTAATACCAGTAATAGTTTGTGCTATATCGCTAGTTCCACCAGTATGTTTTGCTGAATAAGTACCAGAATGTACTTCCGTAGCTTCTTGTTCGACATTTTCTGCTTTAGTCCAACCTGTTGGAGTAGTAGAGTCATCCCAAGCTTCAAAAGCTCCGTTAACTAATAAATCTTGCCCAAAAGAGAAAGAAGCTATTAATAAAGCAAATAATAAAAAGTAAATTTTCTTCATAATTGAATTGTATAAAAAGTTAGATAACAAATATAATAACAAATCCTTAAATTTAAGAATCAGAAGCGTTAATACTTATCAATTTTACAATAAGTTAATGTGGTTACTATCAGGTGCTTCTTAGTTTCAGTTACTTATAATTTTAATGTTAGGGAATTGTTATCAATTCAATATTCTTAGACACTTAATACAGATATATTTTATATTTACATCACATTAAATAAAAAGTACCATTGAAAAAGAAAGATATTAAAATTTTACTAGTAGATGATGAGCCAGATATTTTAGAAATTGTAGGTTATAATTTATCTGCTGAAGGTTATCAAGTTATAAAAGGTGAGAGTGGTTTAGAGGCCGTTGAGTTGGCGAAAAAACACAAACCTCATCTAATTATTTTAGACGTTATGATGCCAAAAATGGATGGTATTGAAGCTTGTGAGCGTATAAGAGAACAATCTGATTTAAGTGAAACCATTATAACATTCTTAACAGCAAGAGGAGAAGATTATTCTCAAGTTGCCGGTTTTGATGCTGGTGCAGATGATTACATAGCCAAACCTATAAAACCAAAAGTTTTAATTAGTAAGGTGAAAGCATTATTAAGAAGACTTAAACATTCTGACAACACTGTTAATGCCATTTTAGAAATTGGAGATTTGGTTATATACAGGGAAGAATATAAAATTACAATAAAAGGAGAAGAAATCACCTTGCCAAGAAAAGAGTTTGAATTGTTATCTTTGTTAGCAACCAAGCCAGGTAAAGTTTTTAAGCGAGATGAAATTTTAGATAAAGTCTGGGGAAATGAAGTGGTCGTTGGAGGAAGAACCATTGATGTACATATTAGAAAACTTCGTGAAAAAATAGGAGATAAATCCTTTAAAACCGTAAAAGGTGTTGGTTACAAGTTTGTAGACTAATGCAAAATAAAAATCTTAAGAAATCTTACAAATTTGCGTTTCGGACAGCGCTATACGTTACGTTGTTCACCTCGCTTCTTATTGGTGCCTTTTTGTTTTGTTTTCAAATCTATAATTGGTATTTTGTTTTTTATCCACTTATCTGTTTTCCATTCTGTTTTTTAATTATTCAGTATAGAGTGGAGCGGTTTATATATAGGCGTGTTAAGAAAATATATGATGATCTTACCTTGCTAGAATCTACAAGTCTAAGACAACAACCTATAACGACAGATATGGGAACGTTAACTAGGGAAATAGACAAATACGCTAAAAACAAAAAGTTTGAAATTGAAACTTTAAAAATCAGAGAAGAATATAGAAAAGAATTTATTGGTAATGTTTCTCACGAATTAAAAACTCCTCTTTTTACAGTGCAAAGCTATCTTCTTACCTTATTAGATGGTGGCATTGAAGATGATAAAATTAGAGATAAATATTTAGCTAGAGCGAGTAAAGGTGTCGAGCGCTTAACTTATATCATCAAGGATTTAGACATGATTACTAAATTGGAAGTTGGTGTGCTTAGTTTAGAGAAAGAAAATTTTGATATCGTTAAACTGGTGCAGAGTGTGTTTGATTTGTTTGAGATGAAAGCAGCTAAAAAACATATTACTTTAACTTTTGATATTGATTATACGAAACCAATAATGGTGTATGCAGACAAAGAACGTATTCAGCAGGTTTTAACCAATCTAATCGTCAACTCTATAAAATATGGACGAGAGAAAGGGACTACAGAAGTTAGTATAGAGAATCTTATAAAAAACAAAGCAATTATTAGAGTTACAGATAATGGCGAAGGTATAGCCAAAGCTAATATTCAGCGTTTGTTTGAGCGTTTTTATCGTGTAGATACAAGTGGTAATCGAAAACAAGGAGGATCGGGATTAGGCTTATCTATTGTAAAACACATTATAGAAGCTCACGAAGAAAAAATTTATATTGAGAGCGAACTCGGAGTTGGTAGTGAGTTTTCGTTTACGTTAGAAAAGGCGGAATAACTTCTTGTAGTTTAATTCATACTCTTGAGATTTAAAACCGCTGTACTTATCCATATTAGATAATAACTCTATTTTAAATTCTTCTTGATTGCAAAACGGAGCAATGCCTTCCGATTGCATTTTTTTAGCTAAATACTCTTGTTCAAATTGTCCAGGAGTAGGAATAAAAAAAGCTTTCTTTTCAAGTTTTGTTAAATCCATTATAGTAGTGTAACCCGATCTGCTGAGAATGAGGTCGCTTTCGTTTATTGCTGTTTCAAGTTGAGTGCTAGTCATAAAATTATAGATAACAACGTTTCCAATAATCTCTTTCTGTTGTTCTGTTTCTACTTTTCCTTTTATAAATAGCACACTTTTATTAAAGTGTTTTAATTCATTTAATATCTTTTCTTCTAAAAAAGTACGTTGAGGTTCTGGTCCAGAGAGTAAAACCAAAAGATTGTATTTTGTTTTAATATCTTGTTTTCTAAATCTTGTTAAAGGACCTAAGTATTTTACCGACGCTACAAAATTCTCAACATGTCCTAATTCTCCACTTAAATTATCAGAACCATTATGATCTGGTACCCAACACTCATTAAATTTTAAGATTATTTGTTGATGTAGCTTACTACTTAACCACGTGGTATTGCCACTTAGAACTCTTAGCTGATGTGTAATAAACACAGAAGGAATTGTGTGGTGTCTAACGCCAAATCTGTTATCCGAAATAATACCAGAAATAACTTCTGTTTTAACTAAATGTTCAACAACTTTTTTTTCTCGTTTAATAGTTTTTAAAACATGAGGAGAGTCTTTTAATAGTTTTAACTTGAAGCTGTTTGCTTTTTTTGCGTAAGTAATATTGTAAGATGGTAACTCAAACGATTTTAAGGTGGGAAACTCTTTTTGCAATAATTGTAGTGCAGCACCATCACTAGCAATTATAGGTTCAAAATTATGATGAATTAAAGCGTTAATTATAGGAATACATCGCGTAGCATGACCTAAACCCCAATTTAGAGGAGCAATTAAAATCCGTTTCTGATCTTTAATTTTTATCTGTTGATTATTTTCCAGTTTTTATCTGTTATTAAGATATCAATGATTAAAACAAAGATAAACCTAAAATGTTTCCTTAATTTTACCGAATTATTAAAAAATTGAAATAAGTGGGAAGTAAAAATAAACAGAGGCGCTTTAGAGAAAATGAAACCTTTCATAACGTATATCAACCTACACGAGAAGAATTAGTTGATGCTACATTTAAGTTAAAAGGAAAATGGAGATCAGAAGTTTTTAAAAACGATAATCCTTTGGTGTTAGAATTGGGTTGCGGAAAAGGTGAGTATACTGTTGGCTTAGCAAAACGCTATCCCAACAAAAACTTTATTGGCATAGATATTAAAGGAGCTCGGTTTTGGAGAGGTGCTAAAACAGCTATTGAAGAAGATATACCAAATGCCGCCTTTATTAGAACTCAAATAGAGCTCATTGAATTTGTTTTTGAAGAAAATGAAGTGGATGAAATTTGGATTACGTTTCCAGATCCGCAAATAAAATACCAACGTACTAAACACCGAATGACTAATTTACAGTTTTTAGAACGCTATAAAAAAGTATTAATACCTGGCGGCTTAATGCATTTAAAAACAGATAGCGAGTTTATGCATGGTTATACTTTAGGTTTGTTACATGGGTTAGGTTTAGAAGTGCTTTATGCTAATCATAATGTTTATAAATTAGAAGGCAGTCCTGAGGATGTTACAGAAATTAAAACGTTTTACGAAAATCAGTATTTAGAGAAAGATAAAGCAATTACGTATATTAGATTCAAAATCAATTAAAATTTGAGTATTACAATTATTTTTTTTCTAGGGCTTTTGGCAGCCATTATAGCGGTTACTCCTCCTGGTTTACTTAATATGACAGCTGCAAGAATAAGCCTTAAGGAAGGAGCAGGACGCGGTATTATGTTTTCTACAGGCGTTTGTATTGTTGTTTTTATTCAAACATATTTGGCGGCAATATTTGCTAGGTATTTAACTAATCATCAGGATATTGTAGAGATACTTAAACGGGTTGCATTTGTCATATTTGTACTTATTACTATATACTTTTTTGTGTTAGCTTCAAAGCAAAAAGAAGCAAAACCAGAAGCAGAAATAACAAGCAAACATGGCAGACTTTTACATGGCATGTTGTTATCTGCTCTAAATATTTTTCCCATTCCATTTCAAGCTTACATGGTGATTACTTTGGTGTCTTTTGGTTGGATGGATTTTGAGAAATTAAGTGTTGTTACTTATGTTACAGGTGCTGCAACAGGTACGTTTGTAGTACTCTATTTTTATATTTTCTTTTTCGATAAGATTAAAGATAAGGCGTTTACTTCTCAAAAAAACATGAACTATATAATAGGTAGTGTTACCGGTATTGTTGCTTTAATTACATTTATCAATATTATAAAAGCGTGGTAATTATTGACTATCTCGTTTTAATTTCTGTTGAGATAAATTGAATTTAGTAGATGTATTATTTGAAAATAATTTCTATAAATAAGAACAAATGAAACCAGAAACTTTAGGTTTTTTTGAAAAGGTTTATGAAGTCGCTAAGCAAATTCCTTACGGTAAGGTAACTAGTTATGGTGCTATTGCTAAATATTTAGGAGCAGGAAAAAGTGCTAGAATCGTCGGTTATGCCATGAATAATTCTCACAACAAAGATGTGCCAGCACACAGAGTAGTTAACCGAAAAGGACTCTTAACAGGTAAGCATCATTTTGAAGGCACTAACTTAATGCAACAACTTTTAGAAAGTGAAGGTATTGTAGTTGTAGAAAATCAAATTCAAGATTTAGAATCTGTGTATTGGGAACCGGCTAAAGAACTACTCTAATTTATGCTTTAATAATTTTCTTTACAACATCTCCTGTTTCACTTTTAATTTTTACAAAGTAAGTACCTGAAGAGAATTCTTGAGTAGAAATAGTAGTTTTTGTTTTTGTACCAATCACAGCAAGCTCTTTAATAAGTCGGCCAAAAATATCATAAATTGTTATTTGTTTTATGGGCTGTTTAGATTCTAAATGTAAAATTTGAGTTGTTGGATTGGGATATAAGGTTATAGTGTTGTTTGCCAATTCAAATTCATCAGTACTTAACGTTTCAATAGTTGTTAGCGCGATATTTGTTACGATTGGAAAATTAAAATCGAAATATATTTCGGCTTCATTCTCAAGAGTGTCATTCAAAGCTAACGTGTCTAGGGTTTTAATTTTAAAAACGATATAACCATCATTGTTGGTATCATTAAAAGGCAGGTTGATGTTTTCAAAAATAAATTCTACATAGTGGTCTTCAGAGGTGTTTTTTATTCGAGTTACAAAATTATGACTTCCGTGTAATGGCAAAATTGAAGACAAATCATACTTATTAATATCTATGTGGTCTTTTACAACAACATTTACAGCATTTGCGGTTCCTGTATTTTCAAAACGAATCATATAATGTACATAGTCACCAACCATTTCAGGAGTAATAAAGTCACCTTCTAAACATGTTTTGTCATTAGGGTCAAAAGAATTAACTACAGTTTGTTCTAAAACAAAAGCCGTTTCAGGATCTTCTAATTCATATTCAATAAAATAATTGGCATTAAACGTTAATACATCACTTCCATTTACGGAAGGAGTATCCATTGGTGTATTAATTAACATTGAGAAATCTATCGTTCTCGTTTCAAAGGGTTGTAAATCTTCAAAGTTAAAATGCCAAGCATTGTCAACAAAAGTAAAAGAGTTCCAACTCGGGCTAAATGACACTTCACTCATTAAATCGAAGTTATTAGTGAGTAACACTTGCCCAAAATCAATTAAAGTATTACCTATGTTTTTATAAATAATTCTATAATCAGCTTCAAAGCCAGGAACGGCAGCCGTTAATGGTATAATTTGAATATCAATAGCTTTATAAATACCAATGGGAGTTATGCAAAAGTCTTGTGTAAAAGGACTTGTTTCTGTTGGGAAATCTATTGTTACACTCTCAGGTGTAACCTCAAAATAACTTGGATTTTCAAGAATTGGTGTTATGGTATGTGTACCTTCTTGAATTGCTATAGAATAACTTCCTATAGCATTAGAAATAAAATTTCCTGTTTCAGTTCCATTTGATATTTCAAAGTTAAGATTAGGGAAAACAGCATCGTTTGTGTCACAACCATTGGCGTCCAAATCCATTGCTATATTGCCTTCAACTGAGTAGTATTCACCACCTGGTATAAAAGAACAATAACTACTAACAACGCAATTGTTGATTTCATGATAAGCTAACCAATCATTTATTAATAGCAATTCATCTTCATCTCCGCAGACATAAGTTAAAGGATTATTTGAAAAATTAAATTCACTATAATCCCATGGTATCATGTCGTCTATTACATTACCATTTTTAATAAGAAGCGTTTCTATTTGATTATTTTGGGCTTCATAGTAATACGTGTCTACAGCTTTATTTGATAAATCTAAATATGTTATTTGATTATTTGCACAATATAATTCCTGTAGAATTGGAGATCCAGTCACGTCTAAAGATGTTATGTGGTTATAAGTGCAATCAAGAATTATAAGATTAGCTAATTCGCCTAACGTTAAAATTGTTAACTGGTTATTATAACAGGCTATACTCTCTAAATTGAGGGAGTTACTAAGGTCTAAAGCGGACAACGTATTATTACCGCAATCTAAAACCTCCAAATTTACAAGGTTATTAATGCCAGTTAATTCGGTAAGTTGATTATTAGAACAATTTAAATATGTGAGATTGACAAGAGTATTTACGTTAAGGCTAGATAAAGCACTGTATTGACAATTTAGAGATTCAAGATTAATAAAATATTCAATTCCTGAGGCATCAGTTACATCATATTGTCCAAAATTTAGATGTATTACAGCTTCGGCTTCTGCAATACTTATTTCACCATCATCGTTTGTATCTGCATCACTTATTCCAGGCTCATATGTTGATGTAGCTACACAATTTGTGTTCGTTAGCATATTTTTAAATTCAGGCTCTAGATTTTCTATATTCTGGGCATTTATGGTAATTGAAATTAATATGGCAATAACAAAAAAGAAGTAGTTTTTCATGTGGCTGGTTTTCAGTGTTCTAAATATACATTTTTTTTAAGAAACCAAGTATTATCTTAGTCACTTGCTCTATTGTTCATTTCAATCAAAAGGTTTTCAAATTCTAAACATTTCACAGTATCTTTGCATTTAGAATTAATCTTAATAAGAAAGAATTGAGTCTAGGCTTTAGTTTCAGTTTTTTCTAGTCCTTATTCATTATGAAATTATTAAAACAAGATATACTTAATGCGCTTAAAACCATAACAGCACCTGGTGAAGGTGAAAATATGGTAGATAGCGGAGCGGTCACTAATGTTGTAACTTTTGCAGACGAAGTGATTGTAGATATTACTATAAAAAATCCAAGTCTTCAAGCACGTAAAAGAACAGAAGTCGATATTTTACAAACGATTCATAAAGAAGTTTATGAAAAGGCAAAAATAAAAGTCAATGTAAAAGTTGATGCACAAGCAGCACAGCCTAAAAATGAAATAAAGGGGAAAGCAATTCCTGGAATTCAAAATATTGTAGCCGTTGCTTCTGGTAAAGGAGGAGTTGGTAAATCTACGGTAACGGCAAATTTAGCAGTTACATTAGCTAATATGGGTTTTAAAGTTGGTGTTTTAGATGCTGATATTTATGGACCATCAATACCAATTATGTTTGATGTAGCCAATGAGCGTCCTTTATCTGTAACTGTAGATGGTAAATCTAAAATGAAACCTGTAGAAAATTACGGAGTTAAGGTATTGTCTATTGGCTTTTTTACAAAACCAGATCAAGCTGTAATTTGGAGAGGACCAATGGCTTCTAAAGCATTAAACCAAATGATATTTGATGCAGCTTGGGGAGAATTAGATTTCTTATTACTCGATTTACCTCCAGGAACAGGTGATATCCATTTAAGTATTATGCAAGCGTTGCCTATTACAGGAGCTGTTGTGGTAAGTACACCGCAAAATGTAGCATTAGCAGATGCTAAAAAAGGTGTTGCCATGTTTCAGCAAGATAGTATCAATGTACCTGTTTTAGGTATTATTGAAAATATGGCTTACTTCACGCCAGCTGAGCTTCCTGAAAATAAATATTATATATTTGGAAAAGAAGGAGCCAAGCATTTAGCTGAAGATTTAAAAGTACCGTTTTTAGGCGAAGTACCATTGGTACAAAGCATAAGAGAAGCCGGTGATTTAGGAAGACCAGCAGCAATGCAAACAGGCACTCCGACTAAAGAAGCATTTGAAGCCATTACAAGAGAAGTTGTACAGCAAGTGGTGAATAGAAATGATGCTTTACCAGCTACCGAAGCAATAAAAATTACAACAATGGCAGGTTGCTCTGCAGTTAAAAAGAATTAAATGAGCTCAGAAGAACTTAGATTAAACGTAGAAAAAGCCTTAGATGAAATTCGTCCGTTTCTACAAAATGATGGAGGAGATATTAATTTACTATCTATAGATGATGGTAAATTTGTAAAAGTTCAATTAGTAGGCGCTTGTACATCTTGCAGTGTTAACCAAATGACTTTAAAGTCTGGAGTAGAAATGACGATTAAAAAATATGCTCCCCAAATCGAAAAAGTTATTAATGTAGAAAAGTAATGTGACATTTATCACATTCTGAATAAAATGACATTAGTAATTTTGTTTTCAATTTTTTATCTATGATTACAACAGATATACTTATTATTGGTGCTGGTCCAACAGGGCTTTTTACAGTTTTTGAAGCTGGACTTTTAAAATTAAAATGCCATTTAATTGATGCCTTGCCACAAGCAGGTGGCCAATGTTCTGAGCTTTATCCCAAGAAACCGATTTACGATATTCCTGCATATCCAGAAATTTTAGCTGGTGATTTAACAGATAAACTTCTAGAACAGTGTAAACAGTTTGAGCCAGGTTTCACTTTAGGTGAACGAGCAGAAACTATAGAAAAACAAGAGGATGGCTCTTTTATTGTTACTACAAATAAAGGTACACAACATAAAGCTCCTGTCGTTGCAATCGCTGGTGGTTTAGGAAGTTTTGAGCCTCGTAAACCATTACTAGATAACATTTCTGATTACGAAGATTGTGGAGTGGAATACATGATTAAAGAACCAGAAATTTATCGCAATAAAAAAGTAGTCATTGCTGGTGGAGGAGATTCTGCTTTAGATTGGAGTATCTTTTTGAGCGATATAGCTTCTGAGGTTACTTTAATACATAGAAGAAATGAATTTAGAGGGCATTTAGATTCTGTTGAAAAAGTACAAGAATTAAAAAACCTTGGAAAAATAAATTTAATTACTCCTGCAGAAATAACAGCAATAAACGGAAATGGTAAAGTTGAAAATGTTGAGGTAACTAAGAAAGATGAAGAACCTATTCTATTAGAAACGGATCATTTTATTCCTCTGTTTGGTTTGTCGCCTAAACTCGGACCAATTGCAAATTGGGGACTTGAGATAGAAAAGAATGCCATTAAGGTTGATAATTCATTAGACTATCAAACTAATATTCCTGGTATTTACGCTATTGGTGACGTAAATACATATCCTGGGAAATTAAAGCTGATTCTATGCGGTTTTCATGAAGCAACACTAATGTGCCAATCCGCCTACCAAATTATTAATCCAGGGAAACGTTACGTTTTAAAATATACAACTGTTGCTGGTGTAGATGGTTTTGATGGTACTCGTAAAGAAGCTCCAAAAGCGGTTGTAAAAGCTATTAATTAAAAACAAATTAGTATCTGTTAGATAGTAATTGCTCATAATATGGAACAAGACATAAATATAACAATCATAGATAGAGAAGGAGTAAAGCATCAAATTGAAGCTCCAACAGATATGGCTATGAATCTTATGGAGGTAGTTCGGTCTTACGAGCTTGCTCCAGAAGGCACCATAGGTATTTGTGGAGGTATGGCAATGTGCGCCTCTTGTCAGTGTTATGTGTTAAGCGAAACTGAATTGCCAGAAATGCAAGACGACGAAGAAGCTATGCTTTCTGAAGCTTTTAATGTAAAAGATAATTCTCGTTTAGGTTGCCAAATACAAATGACGCCAGAAATGGAAGGTTTGGAAGTTGAGTTGGCTCCTGAAAGTTAGATTATTCTGTCTTATAATTAATCAATTTAGTAGGTCCTTCTAGCAAAAAGCGATCAATTTTTAATGTGCCATTTTCGGTAGTTACAATTTGCCATTTTATAAGTGAAATAGCTCCGTTTTCAATTTCGATACCAGTAATACTTCTTGGATGTACACAACTGCCATCATTAAAAAATGCAATGTCACCAGGTTCTGGAAAACGTGGTCTGTGTGTGTGACCTACCACAGTGATTAAATTATTGTTTTCACTAATCCACTTTTTGGTTCTACGCTCCACTTTTATAAGTTCTTTGTAGTTTTTTGCCGGACTTGTAGGATCTGCAATGCCCATAACATTTAAAGGTTTCCAAAGTATTCTCACTAAAAAGCGACTCCATTTCCAAAACGTATAATTCCACCAATCAGCTTGATGACCATGGGTAAAAAATAATTCTTGTTCAGTTTCAGAATGCTGTAATATGATACCTTCATGATATTGAATTCCACAAAATAAGTCTTCGTCATTTCCTGTTTTTGGATCGAAAAAAGTAGATAAGTATTTTTCAACATATTTAGGGTCGCGATATACCATGTCATGGTTTCCCCAAATCATATGTAAGCGTTCTTCATCATGAAATTGTTTCATAAGCATATACACATTTTTGTGTGCATAGAAGATGGATTCAAAAGATAGGTTTTCCCATAATTCATCTCCATCGCCAAGTTCACAATAGTCAAATCCTTCAGAATAATAATGTCTTAATGCATGAAAATAAATGTTTCGGTTATTTGCAAAATCATCAGCAAAACTATTGTCTCCACGATGACAATCACTGAATAATATAAACTTAGAGGAATCGTCAAACGTAATGCGTTTGGCATTTTTGTAAGCACGATCTAATCTGGTTTTTGAAGACATAAAGTAAATGTAAACAAAAAATGCTTCTCGATTATGAGAAGCATTTCATTAATTAACCTATTATTTCAGTTATTCTGTTTCAAACTAAATAAGAATGTCTTATAAGTTATTTGCCTTATTTTTTATATAAAGGATCAACACCAATGGTACCAACTAAAAGGTCTAAATAATCTGGTGATTTTACATTATCACATAATTTTTTAGTAGCCTCCAAACGCGTTGTTAATTGTAATTCATCTACTAAAACATCATTATGAGAATCCTTAATAAATGATTCTAAATACTCAATTTGAGAGCCATAATACGTAATATCCTTTTGTTGTTTTAGTGCTAATCGCTCTTTGTACCAATCAGAATTTACCACGTAGCTTCTATCAAAATACTGTCTTAATTCTGGGTTGCTAATGTCTTTACCTTCATAGTGACCATAAGCCATAATATTCAATAGAATTTTTAATGGTGGAATAGCAGCTTCAATACTTCCATCTTCAAAATAATTTAATGCTACTTTCTGTTGTGCTTCAACTATATTTTTAATTCCATCTACAAAATCATCTAAATTTTGTAATTCTGGTTTTAGCATACGTTTATTAAATACAGCCGTAGGTTCATCAAAAATTCTGTTTAGACATAGTAACGAGAAGGTCTTGGTGATTCTATAGCCTAAACGACTCGCCAATACTTTTTCACCGTTATGTTCAAAGTCTTCAAGTTTTTCTAAAGAGCCATTTTCAATTAGGTTTTTAGGATCTCTGTCTTCTGGTGCCATTCTAGCCCAAATTTCAGGGATTAATAAACTAACATCGTGGTCTATTTTATTTTCTGCACCAACATAACCAGCAGCAGTACTAAAACCGTTAGATTCAGTGAGGATATGTGATAATAAAGCGTTGTTTAAATCTGTTGTTGGAGTCAACATATTAAATGGAGCTTTTGTTAATGCACCTTCAGATCCTGCTCCAGTAGTTGATGGAGATTTACCTGTTAAACTACAGATAAAGTCCATAAATAGTTCTGGAGTTTCTTGGTAATGGATTGGGTTGTATACAGCCAATGGTCTAATACCAGCCTCTCTGTCTGCTGGGTTATTCCTTCTACCAGGCAACACAGCATTTACCACATGTATTACTGGGTCTTGAGGTTTAATTCTTCTGCATAAACGAACTCCTACATCCGAAATGTAAGTAGCTTCAGTTTCATTATAAACCTTATTTGGTTCTAAATAACGTGGATTTTTAGTAGGTTCTCCATCTACAATTCTTGGATGAGATGGTAAAACAAACTGTACATCCTCATCTTCAGAATCAATAATTTCTTTGATAAAATCTTTAACAGGTTGTGTGTACTTATCGTAATTGATGGTGTCCTCATAAATGGCAATAGCATCTTTTTTAGACAACATTTCGTAATTTGTTAAGAATCTACCATCAGAGATAATATCTAATTCCGCAAGCTTATCATAACCTCTTACAATAGCTTCATCTGGTCTTTGGAATAAATGCGCTTCGCAATTAGTTAGCACTTTAACACTTTGGTTGGTGTACTCTTTATTTAAATTCTTAAAACGTTCTTTTGGCAGGGTTATGGATGCTGTTATATCATCTTCAGTTTGAATCTTTTCACATGCGGCGAAATCTGAACGTAATTTATTGAGCATCCAGTTACCGTCTTGATTAAAACCAATTCTAACATAACTACCAACAACTGGTGTGTGGTTATAAATTAAAGAGGTTCCTTTTACACCATTTATAAATTCAACAGACATCATGTCTTTCCAGTTAAGGTTAGCGCCATGAGCTTGTCTAAATAATCGTTTTACAAATAATACTAATGAACGAATATGTACAGGAATGTTATTTAAAAATTCATTAAACTCATCTGAATTTTCTTCATTTGGTGTCAGTAATTTAACAACAGATCCCAAAGTTCTTTTTTCACTTAAAAAGGATCTTGAAATTGGTCTATTAGGATCTTTAACTTTCCATCGTGTTGAGTAGTTAAATTCAATGATTTCATCCGCTTTCTTAAAATCTTCATCAATATTATGAATGTTAAACGGACTATAAGTAATAGCGTTTTGCATTGATTTAGAAATCTCAGACTTACCACCTCCAGAAACTGTGCAAGGCTTATGGCAGAATACGCCTTCTGGATAAGTCTCTATCATACGCCAAAGATTGATAGACTTGTGTTTTTCTAATCTTAATTTATTACCAGAAGGATGGATGTAAGTCTTAAATGGAGATAAGGTTAGCTTTTGTTCTTTGCCTTTATAATTCCATGTGATGCTATTGGTAGCCGTGTTAAAATAAGATGATTCTGGTATATAAACTAAATTTGGATAATTTTTGTCTATGGCATAATTTTCAGGTTTAACCTCAATCTTGTCTGCTAATAGGGTTTTAACCTCTTCAAAAGTTTGGTCTAATCCGTAATATGTAGAATAGTCATTACAATTTACGGTTTCTCCCATAACACGTCTAGCATAAGCTATAGCTCCACCAGCATGCTCTTCTTCGGCTAATCCAAATAGGTTTGCAGAATAACTAATTTGTGTTTTTATTTCTTTTTTTGAATAGCCATAATAATTATCAGCAATAATGGTTACAACAACACCTCTATCATCTCTACATGTTATTTTAAATGCACTCCCTTCATTATAAAGTTCGTGTTCATTTTGCCAGCACATTCCATCTTTTTTCTGACGCTCTGTTGCATCATTATAATGAGGTAAACCTACATCTTTCTTTTTAAGCTTTAACAATTGAGGAGCAAGAATGATACAGCCAGTATGGCCTGTCCAATGCTCTGGATCTAATGCTGCATCATTATGTGCTAAATTAGGATCTCCTGCATTACCAAAAATAGATTCTACAAAATCTAAATTACTCACTAAGGTACCTGGCGCAAAAAAACGTACTTCCAATGATTTTTCTTTAATAACACCTTTTACTTCTGGGCACACTACAGGTCTCAATAACATAGAAACCATTGTTTGAGCTTTTTCTGTCTGATTTGATGTAAAAGGAAGTGTTTTTAAATCGTTTGGAGGTGTGAAGGCTGCGTGTAAAAAGTGAGCTAAAACTACTCTGGGTACTTCTTTTTTGTCTAACGGAACAGGTAGTGGTCCTTCTACAATATGAAAGGTGCCTTTCGTTGTCCTTTTATCATGTAAAGGATTATTTAAGATACCTTGCTTAAGACGTTTTGATGTCACCAAATCGCTTTCAAAAGAAGTACCATCTGGTGGTAAACTAGCTTCTCTAGCTTGTCCTTTTCTCGATAAAATTAATGTGTTATTTGGAAGTACAAACGATTTGTCGATTGAAACATCTTTTAAATAATCGTCTATAAAATTTTGTATTCTTGAATCTGCAGGACAAAGATGGCTCGCTAAAAGTCTCGATTTTTCTCGTAAACTTCTTATTAATCCTTGTGATAATACTTCAAATTTAGGGTCACAGAATTTTTCTTTGCTATTTTCTGCGTCTTTAAATGTTGGTTGCCCTATTGATGCTAATTGTAAGTTGATAAATTGAATGAGCTCCTGTCTTGTGTCTTCCATACTGATATATGCTATTGAATGTTACTGTAATTTATTCAATGCAAATTTAGGCTTCAGAAGAATTAAAAAAGCTGTCGAAAATCAGTTTTAGAAAATTATAAAGGCTTAATTTGAAGTTTTAAGCCTTTATAATTCATAAGTTTTATTCTTATTTAAAGGCATTTAAGCCAGTAATATCCAATCCTGTAATAAGTAAATGAATATCATGTGTGCCTTCATAAGTAATTACACTTTCGAGGTTCATAGAATGACGCATAATAGAATATTCGCCAGAGATTCCCATACCTCCAAGCATCTGTCTTGCTTCTCGTGCAATGTTAATTGCCATTTCAAC
>TARA_R110002111_G_scaffold236256_2_pt1 | contig 36262 bp, 31 predicted proteins | sample TARA_R110002111 | Tara Oceans TARA_R110002111 (sample SAMEA4397363) | marine metagenome | biome: Polar Biome; feature: [ZZZ] marine water layer (ENVO:01000295); material: water (ENVO:00002006), including particulate matter (ENVO:01000060) such as... | depth 199 m
ATGGATGCTTTTGAAATTATAAAAAAAATAGAAGAAGAAAAAAATTTGTTAGATGGAAATGTTATAGATAATAAAAAAAACACCCCAAAAGGATTTGCAGAGTCAAGATCAAAATAGTTTATTTAGAGTTTTAAAAGATTACATTCCTAAAAATGTTATCACCAGTAAAAACCGAGCGCGCACATGGTTATATGGTTATAACGAAAAATATGATGTAATAATAATTTCTAAAGATGGCACTATAGGTGAGGTGTATGTTATTAGTGATGTTATTATAGCACTTCCAAAACAGCCAAAAGAATTTGTAAATTCTCATGAAAAAAAAGAAGATCAACTTTGGATTCCTGCATTATTACCTAAGCAATTAAAAAGAATTCAATCTATATTTCAATGGCATGAAACACCACCTAATTTTAAAACAGAATGGGTAGATTATATAGAAACAGAATTTAATAGAAGAGAGCAAGGACATTGGTTTTTAAATAACGGTTCTCCTTTTTATATGACAGGTACTCATTATATGTATTTGCAATGGACTAAAATTGATGTAGGTAATCCAGATTTTAGAGAAGCTAACAGAATATTTTATATTTTTTGGGAAGCTTGTAAGGCTGACAAAAGAAGCTTTGGAATGTGTTATTTAAAAATAAGAAGGTCAGGGTTTTCATTTATGAGTTCTTGCGAAGGAGTTAACCAAGCTACAATAACAAGAGATGCTCGTATAGGAATATTGTCTAAAACGGGATCTGATGCAAAAAAAATGTTTACAGATAAGGTAGTTCCAATTTCAAATAATTATCCTTTCTTTTTTAAACCAATACAAGATGGTATGGATAAGCCAAAAACGGAATTAGCTTACAGAGTACCCGCATCTAAGATTACTAAAAAAAATATGTATGACATTGGAGATGAAGAACTTGACGGATTAGACACAACTATTGACTGGAAAAATACATCTGATAACTCTTATGATGGAGAAAAATTACAGTATTTATTACATGATGAAAGTGGTAAATGGGAAAGGCCCGAGAATATTTTAAATAATTGGAGAGTTACAAAAACTTGTTTACGATTAGGTAGTAAAGTAATTGGTAAATGTATGATGGGTTCAACATCAAATGCTTTAGACAAAGGAGGAGCAAACTTTAAAAAATTATTTGAAGATTCTAATGCTTCTAAACGAAATCAAAATGGACAAACAAAATCAGGTTTATATAATTTGTTTATTCCAATGGAATGGAATTTTGAAGGGTATATTGATAAGTACGGTATGCCTATATTAACTACACCAGCAAAACCTGTAACAGGAATAGACGGTGAAGACGTAACAATAGGTGCAATTGATTATTGGGAAAACGAAGTAAATTCTTTAAGTTCTGATCCAGACGCATTAAATGAATTTTACAGACAATTTCCAAGAACAGAGTCTCATGCTTTTAGAGATGAGTCAAAACAATCTTTGTTTAATTTAACAAAAATATATCAACAGATAGATTATAATGATTCCTGTATTTTAGATCATCATGTAACGCGCGGATCTTTTCACTGGAAAGATGGAGTAAAAGACACTACAGTAATATTTAGCCCAAACAAAAGTGGAAGATTTTTAGTAACTTGGACTCCAGAAAAGAATTTACAAAATAGATATGTAACAAAATTAGGAAAAAAGTTTCCTGGTAATGAACATATTGGATCTTTTGGTTGTGACTCTTATGATATTTCAGGAGTTGTTGTGGGTAAAGGATCAAATGGAGCTTTGCATGGGTTAACAAAATTTAACATGGATAACGCTCCTTCAAATGAGTTTTTTTTAGAATATGTTGCAAGACCACAGACCGCAGAGATATTTTTTGAAGAAGTATTAATGGCGTGTATTTTTTATGGTATGCCCATATTGTGTGAGAATAATAAACCGCGTTTGTTGTATCATTTTAAAAATAGAGGATATAGAGGGTATTGCATGAATAGACCAGACAAAAGATTTAATAAATTATCTAAAACAGAAAAAGAATTAGGAGGTATACCTAACTCTTCAGAAGATGTAAAACAATCTCATGCAGCTGCAATAGAATCGTATATAGAAAAACACATAGGTTTAGACTTTGAAGGAGCTTACAGAGACGCTGAAGTTATGGGAACCATGTATTTTCAAAGAACTTTAGAAGATTGGGCAAAGTTTGATATAAATAATAGAACAAGATTTGATGCAAGTATTAGCACTGGTTTAGCTATAATGGCTAATCAAAAACACCTATATACTCCGACTGTAGAAAAATCAAAAATAAGTGTTAACTTTGCAAGATATAACAATAAGAGTTCCATAAGTCAAATAATAAGATAAATGAAAGGAGTTACAATAGACATAAAATCTACTGCTTTTCCTGACCAGTTTGTCCCTGATTCTAAAAAGAAGACAAAAGAATACGGATTACAAATAGGGCAAGCAATACAGTACGAGTGGTTTAGAAAAGGAGCAGGTTATAATAGTTGCAGATTTTACGATCAATGGTCAGAATTTAATCGTCTAAGATTATACGCAAGAGGAGAGCAATCAATAGCGAAGTATAAAAATGAATTAGCTGTAGATGGTGATTTAAGTTATTTAAATTTAGACTGGACTCCTATTCCAGTTATTCCAAAATTTGTAGATATAGTTGTAAACGGAATGAGCGACAGGCTTTTTAAAATAAATACATACGCTCAAGATGCTATGTCGGCAGAAAAAAGAGGTGAGTTTCAGCAGATGGTAGAAACAAATGTAATTGCAAAAGATTTATTTAAGCAAATAGAAAGTGATTTTGAATTAGATGTATTTCAAGTTGACCCTGAAGAGTTGCCAGAAACAGATTTAGAAATGGAACTTTATATGCAGATGAATTATAAGCCTGCTGTAGAGATAGCTAATGAATGTGCTATAAATACAATATTAGACGCAAATCATTATCAGCAAACAAGAAAAAGATGTGACCTTGATTTAATGACTTTAGGAATAGGTGTTTGTAAGCATGAGTTTCAATTAGGTGATGGTGTAAAGGTAGATTATGTAGATCCAGCTAATGTTGTTTACAGCTACACAGAAGACCCATATTTTAAAGATTGTTTTTATTGGGGAGAAATTAAAACTATTCCAATAGGAGAGTTGTTAAAAATTAAGCCAGACTTAACTCAATCTGATTTAGAAGAAATATCTAAATATAGTCAAGCTTGGTATCAGTATTTTAATGTAGCAGCTATGTATGAGAATAGTTTATTTTACAGAGATACTGTAACGTTATTGTATTACAATTACAAATCTACTAATAGTTTTGTATATAAAAAGAAAGAAACATCTTCAGGTAATTATAAGACTGTAGAAAAAGATGATGAATTTAATCCGCCACCAGAAATGATGGAGGAAGGTAAATTTGAAAGAGTTGAAAAAAGAATTGACGTATGGTATGACGGGGTAATGGTTATGGGAACTAACATTATTTTAAAATGGGAGTTAGCAAAAAACATGGTAAGGCCTCAATCTGCAAGTCAATATGCTATGCCTAATTATGTAGCAACTGCACCAAGAATGTATAAAGGAGTTATAGAATCTTTAGTTAGAAGAATGATACCTTTTACAGATTTAATACAAATGACTCATTTAAAGTTACAACAAGTAATAACTAAAGTTGTTCCTGACGGGGTGTTTATAGATGCAGACGGATTAAATGAAGTAGATTTAGGAACAGGAAATGCTTATGATCCAGCAGATGCTTTACGTTTATACTTTCAAACAGGTAGCGTTATTGGTAGGAGCTATACTCAAGATGGTGAATTTAATAATGCGAGAGTTCCAATTCAGCAGTTATCATCTAATAGCGGGGCTAATAAAATGCAAATGTTAATTGGTAACTATAATCATTATATGAATATGATTAGATCTGTTACAGGACTAAACGAAGCAAGAGATGGTAGTACACCTGATCCTAACGCTTTAGTAGGTGTTCAAAAATTAGCAGCTTTAAATTCAAATACAGCAACAAGACATATATTAGAAGGAAGTTTATATATAACACAAACATTAGCTGAGGCTTTATCAATAAGAACAGCGGATGTATTAGAATATTCTGATTTTGCTGATGAGTTTGCAATGCAAATAGGAAAATATAATGTAGGAATTTTAGATGATATTAAAAATTTATATCTATATGATTTTGGAATATTTGTAGAAATGTCTCCAGACGAAGAGGAAAAGGCTGTTTTAGAACAAAACATACAAATGGCTTTATCTAAAGGAGGTATAGATTTAGAAGATGCAATTGACATAAGAGAAATAAGAAATCTTAAGATGGCTAATCAGTTGTTGAAAGTTAAGAGAAAGCAGAAGCAAAAACAAATGATGGAGCAAAAAGCTCAAGAAATGCAAATGCAACAACAAAACAATATGCAATCTCAGCAAATGGCAGCTCAAATGGCAATGCAAAAAATACAAGCAGAAACTCAATCTGCTATGGCTTTAAAACAAGCTGAAGTTGGATTTGATATTGAAAAGTTAAAAAATGAAGCTGCTTTAAAAGAACAATTAATGCAAACAGAATTTAATTTTGCAATACAATTAAAAGGAATAGAACAATCTCAATTAGACAATAGAGAGTCACAAAGAGAAACGGCTAAAAACAATAGAATTAGTCAGCAATCATCTGAGCAGTCAAGATTAATTGATCAGAGAAAAAACAATTTACCGCCAATTAATTTTGAATCAAATGAAGATAGTTTGGACGGATTTGATATGGCGGAGTTTAACCCCAGATAAGCTTAAAAAACTTATTGGATAATTACTAACTTTGTAAAAATTAAATTAAATAAAATGGAAATTACAGTAAGAGAAGTAACTAAGGAAACTAAGTCTACTCAAGAATTAGAAAAAGAACTTTTACAGAAGCATGAAGAAAAGTTTGAAAATGAAGAAGGTTCTAATGAAGTAGAAGTTGTAAAAGAAGAAATATTACCAGAGACTCCAGCAGTGGAAGAGGTAGAAGAAGAAAAAACTCCATCGTCAGAGTTAAATGACGAAGACGTTCTTTCATATATTAAAAATAGATATGATAAAGACATATCTTCAGTAGATGATTTGTTTGCGCAAACAAAAGACAATGACGAATTACCTGAAGATGTATCAGCATATCTTAATTTTAAAAAAGAAACAGGTCGTGGTATAGAAGACTTTTATAAATTACAAAAGGATTATGATACCATGGATGACGAGCTTCTTTTAGCTGATTATTACGGACAAATCGAAGAAGGTTTGGACGCTATTGATATTCAAGATTTAATGGATGATAAGTTTTCATACGATGAAGATTTAGATGACGAAAGATCTGTGAAGAAAATAAAATTAGCTAAAAAAAGAGAACTTGCGAAAGCCAAAAAGTATTTCAATGAACAAAAAGGAAAATATAAAATCCCTCTTGAGTCAAGTGGGGGTGGGTTATCTGGAACGGACAAAGAAACTTTTAATGCTTATAAGAGTTACATAGAAGAATCTACCAATGCGCAGGAAGTAAGTAAAAAAAGGTACGACTGGTTCCTTAAAAAAACCGATGAGGTTTTTAATAATGAATTCAAAGGTTTTGAGTTTAATGTAGGGGAACAAAGTTTTACATACAAGCCTGGAGATGCAGCTGAACTAAAAAATGTTCAATCTGATGTTAATAATTTTGTAAATAAATTTACTGACAAAGATGGACTAATGAATGACGCTAAAGGATATCACAAGTCTTTAGCTATAGCTATGAATCCAGAAAAGTTTGCACAATTTTTTTACGAGCAGGGAGTCTCTAATACTGTAGATAATGTGACTAAAAAGTCAAAAAACATTAATATGGATATTAGACAAGCTTCGCAAAGCGTTTCTAAAGATGGTTTAAAAATAAGAGCTGTTGGAGATACGAGCAGCGGTAGAGGACTCAAAATTAGAAGTATAAAAAAAGTATAAATTAAAAACAAAATAAATTATGTCAGTACAAGCAGCCCCAGGATTTGATTTGCAGCCAAGCGCTCAACAACAAGTTCTTTCAACAAACTACATAACTAACTTTGATTTTTTGAATCAGTATCTACCAGATACTTATGAAAAAGAATTTGAGCGTTATGGAAACAGAACAATAGCATCTTTCCTAAGAATGGTAGGTGCAGAAATGCCAACAAACTCAGATATGATCAAGTGGGCAGAACAAGGAAGATTACATACAAAATACACTAATGTAACTTCTAATGTAGCAGCGATTAACTCGTTAGCTATTTTAACAATTAATGATGTGTTTAACCCTTTACTTAGCACTGGAATAACTACTGCTGCGTTAAGAGTTGGACAAACTATTATGTTATCAGACAATACTCCAGGATCAACTAACACTAACAAAGGTGTTATTGTAACTGCTCCAGGAGGAACAACTGCTGGTGCAGTAACTTTAACTGGAAGCCAAATAGAGGTAGCGTATTACGAAGTAACACAGTCTATGGCTGCTGGAATTGCGTGTACATTATTTATATACGGTTCTGAATTTGCTAAAGGAACTAATGGTATGCAAGGTTCTTTAGAAGCAAATGATTACTTTTTTCAGAACAAGCCTATTATCTTAAAAGACAAATATTCTGTATCAGGATCTGATATGGCACAAATCGGTTGGGTAGAAATACAAACTGAAAATGGTGCTAATGGTTACCTATGGTATCTAAAATCAGAGCATGAAACAAGATTACGTTTTGAAGATTACATGGAAACTGCAATGATTGAAGCAGTACCTGCGGCAAATACTTCACAGGCTCAAATCGCACTTGTTAATGGTACGCCACAAACAAATGATGATCAAGCTGGTTCTGAAGGTATTTTCTTTGTTGTAAACAATAGAGGTAATGTATGGGGTGGAGGAAATCCAACTACATTAGCTGGTTTTGATTCTGTTATTCAGAGATTAGACAAGCAAGGTGCTATTGAAGAAAATGTAATTTTTGTAAATAGAAACTTCTCATTTGATATTGACGATATGTTAGCAGCACAAAACTCTTACGGAGCGGGTGGTACTTCATATGGTTTATTTGATAATGATAAAGAAATGGCTCTTAATTTAGGTTTCACAGGATTTAGAAGAGGTTACGATTTCTATAAGTCTGACTGGAAATACCTAAACGATCCAACAATGAGAGGTGGATTAGTTGCTGGTTCTGTTAACGGATTATTAGTTCCTGCTGGTTCTACATCTGTTTATGACCAAATCTTAGGTAAAAACGCTAAGAGACCATTCCTTCATGTTAGATATAGAGCTTCTGAAACAGAAGACAGACGTTACAAAACTTGGATCACTGGTTCTGCTGGTGGTGCAAGAACATCTGATCTTGATGCTATGGAAGTAAATTTCTTATCTGAAAGAGCGGTATGTACTTTAGGTGCAAACAACTTCTTCTTATTTCAACAATAAGAATTAGATAGTAAACTTTAGAAAGGGGGTGAAAGTCACGCATGCAAACGCCCTATTAGTAACCCCCTTTTTATTTAAAATATAATTAAATTAAAATATAATACAATGAATAAAATACAACAGTATACGAGTAAGTCGTATAGATTATTAAAAGGAATGGCTCCTTTATCCTACACAATCCCTTCAAGAAATAGTTCACGATCACCTTTATTATGGTTTGACGAAGAAAAAGGTGTTAACAGACCTTTGCGTTACGCAAGAAATCAAAAAAGCCCATTTGAAGATGAGCAAGATGGAAATGCTATATTAGAGCCTGTAGTTTTTGAAGACGGAATGTTAACAGTAGATAGAAACAATCAAGTTTTACAACAATTTTTATATCATCACCCACAAAATGGAATGGTGTTTGAAGAAATTAACAGAGAGAATGATGCTTCTGAAGAATTAGAAGAAGCACAAATAGAATTAAACGCACAAGTTTTAGCTATGGAATTACCATTAGACAAAATGATTACTGTGTGTAGAGTCTTTATTGGCAATGCAGTTGACAAAATGACAACTCCAGAATTAAAAAGAGATTTATTAATGTACGCAAGGAATAGGCCAGAAGAATTAATGGAAATTATTAATGACCCTATGTTAGAATTACAAGACATTATTATGGGATTTTTTGAGGCTAATCTTTTAAAATTTTCTAAAGGCGGTAAAGAGGTTTGGTACAATTTAAAAAGCAATAAAAAGAAAATGTTAAACATACCTCATAATACTGATCCTTATTACATTATAGGTTCTTACTTACAGTCAGATGATGGTATAGAAATGTTTAAGATACTTAAGAAGAGCTTAAATAAAGATAAATAGATTAATTATCTTTGTTTTTTATTAACCATTAAAAACTTATTATAAAATGGAAAAATTTCTTAAAGTAACAAATGCGCCTAAGACAAGTCAGTTGATTAGCCTTAGTCGTTTAAAAACAGTAACAACAGGAAGCGGAACAGCTGCAACTGTTGTATTAACATATTCTGACGGAACAGCTACTACGGTAACTACGGCAGCACAAACAGCTTTTAACGTCTATGATGCAATTATAGATGCAATGGAGCAAGCAATGGCAACAAGCTGGCAAAGATCTCAGTTCCCAGTTGCATTACCTTTAGCGCCAACTGGAATAGTAAACGCTTAATTTTATGAGTGCGAAATACTTAGAAATTCCAATAAACGCAGATGCGGCTACTGGAACAATGACTGATGTTATTCCGTCAAGAAACTCTTCAGCTGTAGAGACAGGAACCAATTTACCTTTAGGAAACGTAGGTACTATTAGTGCCGTTGGAGGAGGTAACACAAATTATACTCCTGGAACTTCAACTAATGTGGCTACTACAGGTGGATCAGGTAGTGATTGTAGAGTTGATATAGTGGTAAGCGGTGGAGGAGCTGTTACTGGTATCACTGTCAATAACATTGGTACAGGCTATGTAGCAACTGATGTTCTTGTAATTACAGGTGGTGATGCAAATGCTACATTTCAAGTTACTACTGTTAACAATGCATCTTTTCCAGCGCAAGTATCTGTTGCGGCAGGAACAGGAGCATTTACAGCAGACATGGTTGGCGGTAGTATTTATAATTCTGGTGGAACAGTGGGGACAATAGCTTCTATACAAAGTACTGATTCTCTTACTTGTAATTCAGCATTATTTCCAAGCGGTTCTGAAACTTTTGATATTAGAAAGCCTCTACAATTAACAAGTGCAGGAGCTACTTTTGTTGCTCGTAAAGTTTTAGTTGGAGACATTGTAATGAACACAGCTAACGGAACACAAACAACAGTAACTTCAGTAATTGACGAAACTAATCTTCTTATAGAGACAGATCTTTTTGCAGGAGCAGGTGATGCTAAAGATGCGTTTAGGATTACACCTCAGTTGACTCAAATATATGATGCAACAGCTTCTTTTACTACAACTGTAACGGCAGATGATGTAGTTGAAAATATTACTTCAAATGTTAGTGCAAATGTAGTTACTATAGTAGATGACTTTAGAATTACATCAACAGCGGCTAATATTTTTGTTAATACTAATTCTTACTCTGTTAAAAATCAGTCTTATAATGCTAACAAATTAGTTTTAATTGACAATATTACTTTTGTAGATAGAGTTGATGCAGATACTACTATTTTACGTTTAAATACTGTAACTTTTAATACGTTAACAATGGAACATTCAAACCAAGGAACAGGTAGAGTGGTTGCAGCAGCTATTGAAAGTGCTTTAATTCGAGGATCTGTAGGCATAGACTTACCAGAACCTCCAGGGCCAGCGGTAGCGTTATTACAAATGCCTTTATTTGAAGGTAATCAGATAGTAGTAAATTCTCTGGTAATTAGTTAATTACACTATATAGTTTAAGAAGGGGTTACAAAAAAAGTAACCCCTTTTTTTTTGTTATATTTGTAAATAATTAAAAGGTATTTTCTATGGCAATGATTAATGATGTTAGGAATACGGTATTAGCAATTATTAACAAGAATAATTACGGCTATTTATCTCCGCAAGATTTCAATTTGTATGCTCAACAGGCGCAAATGGATCTTTTTGAAGATTATTTTTATCAGTACAATCAATGGATTAATAGAGAAAATGTTAGGCAATCAGGAACTGGATATGCTGATATTGTAAAAAGCTTAGAAGAAGTAATAGATTTTTTTTCAGTAGAAGTTTTTTTAGCAGGAGGTACTGCAAACACATGGTCATTACCTTCAGACTATTATTTAATAAATAAACTTTATTATTACCCTCGTATATTAACATCAAGCATAAACACAACAATAGCAGTAAATCAACTAATAGACGCTAATGCTAATCCTGTTTTTTCAAATGGAACAATTACACCAACATATCCTGTTTCAGGAAGTATAGTGGTAAATACAACTACATTAGCTCAGGCTTTTGTAACTACGGTAGCAAATGCTACAACTATAAATTTAACACAAGATATTTTTGCTACAACGCCAGCAAACTATAGTATTTATAATGCTAATAATATTACTGAAGTTGAAAGAGTTAGTCAAAAGAAAATATTTTATTTAACAAGCTCCACATTAACAGCACCTTCAAAACAATTTCCAGCTTATGTCTTGGGAGGTAATACGGTAAGCGTTTACCCAACATCAATTCAAGCCGCAGGAGATATAAAGGCTCAATACATTAGATACCCTAAGCCTCCATCATGGACTTATGTTTCATTAACATTAGGAGAGCCAACATTTTACCAGTCATCATCAACGTTTCAAGACTTTGAGTTACCGTTGTCAGACGAACCTGGTTTAATTGCAAAAATATGTCAGTATGTAGGTATAGAGATTAGAGAAGCTGATGTCTATAATTTTGGACAGACAGAAGAAGTAAGTAACAATCAAATACAAACATAACATGGCATATATTTCTGATTATTTATATTACGAAAACAATGGTACAAGCCCTAACGATGAAAACTGGGGATCATATCAGTATGTATCTTTAGAAGATATTGTTTCAAATTTTATGTTAATGTATCAAGGTAACAATGAGATATTAAATAACATAGAAAGGTATCAAGTTATATTTCATGCAAAGAGAGGTATACAAGAATTAAATTATGATGCAATGAAGGTTATTAAAATCCTTCAGTTAACAGTAGATTCTCAAATAAGATTTGTATTGCCTCCAGATTATGTAAATTATGTAAGAGTTTCTTTATATGAAAACAATACGTTATTTCCATTAGTAGAAAATATTCAAACAATGTGGAGTGGCGCTTATTTACAAGACAATCAATCTAATATATTATTTGATTTAGATGGTAATGTATTAAGACCAGAAAACTCACAAGTAGATTTAGCCAGAATAGCTGGTGGTATGCAGACGTTGTATTTAGGGCCAGGGCCATACAATAACACAATGGGGTTTTGTTGTGATGGAGATTGGTATTTTCAATACGGAGTAGGAGGACACTTTGGTTTAAACACTGAAACGGCAAACGTAAACCCTACATTTACTATCAATAGAGATACAGGAGTAATATACTTTAGCTCTGGTATGTCTGGAAAATCAGTTGTATTAGAATATGTTTCTGACGGTATGGAAAATGGAGATGATGCAAAAATAAGTGTAAACAAAATGTTTGAAGAATTTATATATGCTTACATTAGATTTTCATTATTAAACAGTAAGCTTGGAGTGCAAGAATATATAGTTAATAGAGCCAGAAAAGAAAAATCTTCTTTACTAAGAAATGCTAAAATAAGATTAAGTAACATTCATCCTGGAAGACTTTTAATGAATATGAGAGGACAAGATAAATGGTTGAAATAATATGGATATCAACACAAATTTTATAGCTGGTAAAATGAATAAAAGCGTTGATGAACGCTTGCTTCCTCCAGGACAATATGTAGACGCTTTAAATGTAAGACTTGGATCAACAGAAACAACTGAGATAGGGGCTGTAGAAAACTCAAAGGGAAACACAAAAGTTACAAATATTCTTTACAAAAATGAAGAAATGAGTAACGCTGTTTGTATTGGTTCTTATGCAGACGGTATAAATCAAAATATGTATTGGTTTGTTCATGACTCAAATAATTCCAATTCAACTTCAGGAAAGATAGATATGATTCTTTCTTATAACGCATCTACAAATGTTACTAAATATTTAGTTATATCTCAAACAGTTTTAAATTTTAATTCTACATATTTAATTACAGGTGTAAATTTAATAGGAGACTTATTATTTTTTACAGACAATTTAAACCCTCCCAGAGTTATAAATATTAATAGAGATTATGCCTACCCTACAACAGAGGATAATTTTACAGAAGAAGATATTTCTTTAATAGTAAAGCCTCCAGGATTTAGTCAATATGAAAACACTTTACTCTTACCTCCTGTACAAGAATTTGTATTAGCTGCTCCAAAGTTAGTTTTATTTGACACGCCTTCTCAAGAAGAGAATTACATAAAAGATAAATTTTTATGTTTTGCTTATCGCTTTAGATATTTAGACAATCAATATAGCGCAACGTCTTTATTTACAACTCCTGCATTTGAGCCAAATGATTTCAAATTAGACTATGATACTTTAACTAATTCTGGAATGGAAAACAGATACAATACTGTTGAAATAACTTTTAGTACAGGGCCACAGAATGTAATAGGTATAGATGTATTATACAAAGAGTCAGGTAAGAACACAATATTTTTAATAGAAAAATATAAAAAATCAGAAGAAGGTTGGTCAGATAATTCTTTTAGATCTATAAACTTTGGAAAGAAAAAAGTATATACTTTACTGGGTGAAGATGAATTGCTAAGGACATTTGATAATGTTCCTTTACTTGCACAAGCTCAGTCAGTAATGGGTAATAGGGTTATGTTTGGAAACTATACAGACGGACGTAATATGGTAGACGCAGAAAATTTACCTGTTGCGATTGACTACTCTGTTGAAGTACAAGAGCTTAATGATGAGTTTGTAGCGTTATTAAATCCTACAAGGATTGCTACGTCACAAAATTGGAATATTAGCGCAACACAATTTCAATCTACTTTAGGCTTTAATACTTTTTACGCAAATACATCATCAGCTAACAATATTATTTTTTCAGGATCAGAATCTATACCTGTAGGTTCTGCCTTTAGATGGGAAATACAACTTAGAACTACTTCTACTCAATCTATTACACAAAGTGTTACTGGATTTCCAGACACAGGAGAATATATTTCTTCAACAAGTACTGAACCTATAACTTTAGATTTTAATTTTATAACACAAAATTCCTATAACTCTGTAAATGCTATGTTAAATAGCGCAGAATTTTCTGACGCTGTAGGTGTTACAAATTTTCAGCCAATATCAAATTCAAATAACGGTAACACTTTAACTGATTTATTTAACACAGCAATAGTAGCTCCAGGGCCAAACAACCCTGGTCTGAACGCTTTAAATCTTTCTCCTTTTATTCAAACAGAACACACTTTAACAGGAATATCTTCTACAACAGTAGACGAAGGGTGGGGATTAGTAATAGCAGGCGATACATTTGATTTAAAAGTTCCAGCCGTAGAGTATACATTTGTAGATGTTAGCACTAATGTTACAAGTAGATATTATGAATATTTTCAAACTGTAAACAATGGCATAACAGGGAGTTTAGATACATTATCTAACAGGTTAAGCTTACACAGTAATAGAGATTACAGTGTAGGAATAATATATATGGATGAGTACGGAAGATCGTCAACTGTTTTAACTAACACAGACAACACAATTCATGTTTCTCCAAAAGGAGCAGAATTTGTTAACAGGTTACAAGTCTCAATTAGTAACCCTCCTCCGTTTTGGGCTACAAGATATAAGTTTGCTATAAAACCTTCCGCGACAACATACGACACTATATATATTACTGTTTTTACCAGAGATTTTTTTGATCCTGCTATGTTCTGGTTTAGATTAGTAGGCCAAGATCAAGCATTAGTATCTGCTGGAGATACTTTAATTGTAAAAGCAGAAAACTTTTTTGTTTTCCCAATAGTAGTTACTCTTGAAGTTTTAGAAGTAGAACCTAAAGGAAGAGGAGAGATAGATGGAGTTGTGGGAGCTTTAGGAAATAGTCTTCCTGGGTTATATTTTTCAGCAAAACCAACTGGATTTGATCCGAGTGATCAAACTAAAATATATCAGTATAATACTAAATCAGCTAAAACAAAATCAACTTCTTGCGGGCCTAATCCTACTGATGATCAGCAAGTTGTGTATCCAGTTAATGATGGTACTGTAAACTACGCAATCCCCGCTGGTACTGTAATACAAATAGATATGAGGATTACAAGGGGGTCTTATGGCGGAGGTTTAAACCCTGGAAATCCAGATGATAATGAATCGGTTGATTGGGCATGGGATCAAGAATATATATCTACTGAAGCCTACCCTAATTTTTACGATTGGTTTGAGGGCCAGCAAATAGATAATTTTGTACAAGGAACAAGAAACTCAGGAGGAAAAGAAATTACAGGTCATTATAATGGAACTATTGAGAATTTTGTACAAGACATAGGTATTCCTGGAGGATGTTATAATTATTCAGTTCAGTTTTTGGCAGATCCAAATACTGGTTTATTATCTTTAGTTTTAAGTTCAGGAGTTGCAAGGGGTGGCCCAGGTTTTGACAAAAGACCTGCAAGAACAAGTGTGCAAATAACTGTAATTACAAATGGTGCTGTTGTTGTATTAGAAACGGTGCCAGCGCCAGCAGATCCAAATATATATTATGAAGGTTCTGAAAATTTTAATATTGCTTTTGATCCTGTACAAAATAAAAGAATACATTTTGCTAATAAACAAAACCAAGGCATAGCTACAAATTTACCTGCTATTTGCGATATAGCTTTTGGAAATTGTTATGGCTTTGGAAATGGTGTTGAAAGTTATAAAATATTAGATGAAGCTGCGCAAAATCAATTTGCTTTAGGTGAAAGAGTGAGCGCGGTATCTTCTCTTCCATATATAGAATCTAATAGAATTGCTTCTGTTACATACAGTGGTATTTATAATGGTCAAACAAATTTAAATAACAGTAATGAGTTTAATTTAGCATTAGCAAATTTTAAAGATTGTGAGATAGTGTACGGCCCTATCATGAAATTGTATTCGCGTAATACCAATCTACTTGTATTACAAGAAGATAGAATATCTTATATTTTAACAGGAGTTAATTTATTATCTGATGCAGCTGGAGGAGGAGCTATTACTTCTATTCCTGAAGTTTTAGCTAATCAAATAGCTCGTACAGAAGAAAACGGTATAAGTTTTAACCCAGAAAGTTTTGCAAGTTTTGGAGATTCTGTATATTTTACAGACACAAAAAGAAATGCTGTTTTAAAATTAACTGCAACTGAAAGAGGAGATCTTTTAGAGATTATTTCTGATTTAGGAATGAGATCTTATTTTAGAGACAACTTTTATCCACAAATAGATACACAAAAGTTAGGAGGCTATGATCCTTATATGGATGAATATGTTTTAAATAACAATCCTATTACTGTTGTAAATAAAGCAAACACTTTAGATTGCGGAACTTTAATATCACAAACAAACGCTCCTGATCTTTATGAAGTTGTTGTAGAAATAGGAACTATTGTTGGAAATTCAACTGTAGATTATTTGTTAGGAGCGGGTTCTGGAGATATAAAAATAACATATACCTGGGAAGGTCTTAATATTAATACAATAGACACTGGAAGCGCTACAAGTACTAACACAGGAACGTTAACAGATAGTGGTGCAGATTTTATAACTTCTGGAGTGTTGGTAGGCATGGGTGTGCTTAACACAACTCAGGGTACTGTAAATGCTCCAAGAACAACTATCACTGGTATAACCTCTGCAACAGAAATAATTTTAGCTAATCCAAATTTTAATTTTTCATCAGGAGATAGCTATATAATACAACAAAGAGTAATTCCTGTAATATCTACTGTAACTGTTAACGGAACAAATCCAGGAGGGCAAATATCTATTAATAAAAGTTCTTTATATCCTACATCTATAACTTTAAAGGTAGAGAGAGTTTCTGGAACAGATCCTTTGTCTTATCAAATAACTCCTAATTGTGCTGATGCACCAGTTGGATCACTTACTCAAATAGTACTGACGTCTTCGCAACAATCAGGTAAAGAATTACATTATGAATATCAATGGAATGATAATACATTCTTTAGTCCTGTTGAGTCTAATTTAGTTAGAGTGCAATCAAATCCTTTACAGAGCGTTTCAGCTTTTAATCAGACAACAGGATTGCAGTCACAAGGCATGATACCTTATTTAAACACAAATCATTTAATAAGATCTAATAAATTAAACACAGATGATTTAGTCTTTAATGTAAACGAAAATAAATTATATATTTTTGCCCAAGGAAATCCTATGTATGCTCCAGGAGCTACAGGAACATCAAATGATTTTGACGTAACTAAGTTAGCAGGAAAATCTCCTTTAACACCTATTTTAAACCCCCAAACAGGATTGTATCAAGCGACAAGAAATAATTACGGTATGGGTACTTCTACTCCAAATTTAATTGTAGTAACAGATTTAAGAGATGTTTCTTTTGTAAAAATGAGTTATGACCTAACTTCATCTTCAGCTGCTTGTGCATTGATTGGAAACTGTTCTAACATATTAACAAGCGCAAGAAAAAATTCAAATTATACTGCCTGTGAATTGACTTCAATAGCAATATCTCGTTATACAAATGCTATTTCAGTAGCAAACATAGGTGTTGGAGATATTTTATATCAAAATTCTCCTTGTAATTCTAATCAAACTAATTGGACTAATTCAGGTTATTATAAAATTGCTGGAGGATTAAATGGAAGAGTTCTTCGGGTGGGAAATGATGGTTTAATAGTTCAAATAACAAATTGTTAATATGGCGGTACTAATAAATAGATATTTTGATGGTAATACATTTTGTCAAGCAACTGGTATTTTTACAGATGATAAACTAAGCGTATTTGCCCCTACAGGATATTACGCTTTTGACGGGTATGTAAGGTACTGGGATGACAGTACGCAAATTTTAGGCAGTTGCTCTGTATGTCCTTAAAAAAATAAAATTATGGCAACAAACGAAACATTATCATATAGTGACGGGGCTAAAGGTTGGCCTTCTTTTTATTCATTCTTACCAGAATTTATGATGGGAATGAATAGTTTTTTCTATACATTTAAAAATGGAAATATTTATAGACATAATACAAATGAAAAAAGAAATGTATATTATGATGTAAAGTATAAATCTAATATTACAGGTGTATTTAATGCATCTCCTTTAGAAATAAAATTATTTAAAACAATGTCTTTTGAAAGTGATGCTTCTTGGAATGTTACTTCTCTTCTTACTGATTTAAGCACAGGAAGCATGTTAAACACTTACTTTGAACAAAAAGAAGGAGAGTGGTTTTCTTTTATCAGACAAAATTCTTCAACGATTAATTTTAAATTAAGATCAGCGCATGGAATTGGAGACATATTGTCTACTCCTTCCTTGATATCTGCAAATTCATACTTATATACTTTCGCTAATCCCATAGGTAATATGATAGATGAAGGAGATGCAATTTTTAAAACTACTACACCTGGTACTGTAGCTCCTACTAAAACTGGTACTGTTACAAGCGTAGACAACACACTAAATACTATTACTGTAAACACTACAGGTTTTACTCAATTAGTTTTAGCGGGTGACTATATACTTTACTATAAAAATGTTGTTGCTGAGTCGCAGGGAGCAAGAGGTTACTTTATGCAATTTACGTTAGAAAATGACAGCTTAGCACCAGTTGAGTTGTTTTCTGTAGGTAGTAGCATGATGAAAAGTTATCCATAGATTTTATTATCTTTGCAGTAATGTCATTTAATATACTACCTCTTACTTCTAAAGATTATGATGATGTTTTAGTAGGCTGGTGGAAAGAGTGGAGATGGACTCCCCCGACAAAAGATTTTTTACCCGAAACAGGGTACATGGTTTATTATAAGGATAAACCTATTTGCGCAGGGTATATGTACATAACAAATTCTAATGTAGTTTTATTAGAATGGATTATATCTAATTTTAAATTTAAAAACAAAAAAATTAGAAAAGAAGCGTTATTGATGTTAATACAATTTATCACTTCTTTAGCGACAGGGACAGGGAAAAAGTATGTTTATTCAATACTAAAAAGTAAAAGTTTAATTGATTTATATACAGAACTTGGTTATAAAAAAGGTGATGAAAATGGACAAGAAATGATTAAAATATTATAATATGGCAATAGGAACAGCAGCACTTATAGGAGCTGGTATAAAAGCAGGAAGTGGATTTATGAGCTTTCAGCAAGCTTCGCAAGTAAAAGACTTAAGGAAAAATGCAGACAAAAGTGCGGCTAAATATTTAGCAGAAGCAAGTGACACTATAAATAAAGATTATTTTGCAAGCCTAAAGGTTCCTATGGAAGCTTATGAGGCAGAGTTGTTAAGTAATTTACAAGCTTCTACTACTGCTATAAGCGCATTATCAGAGGCTGGGTCAAGAGAGCTTATAGGTGGTGTAGGAAGAGTAAACGCTGTACAGAGAGAAGCTGGAGAGTCTGCAAGGTTAGCGCAGCAAAAAGAGTTATTTGCTTTAGATAAAATGAAGGCAGAAAATAAGGATTCTATGAATCAGCAACAATTACAGCTTCAAGTTGCTGGTGAGCAAGACAGAATAAAAAGGAATATAGACTTTGATGAGCAAAGAGCTTCATTACAAAAGCAAGGATTTACATCGTTGACTGGTGCTGCTACTCAGCTTGTTGGAGGTCTTTCTGACACACCAATATCAAAGGAAGATAAAAAATTACAAAGTTTATTAAAAGAAAACAATATAAGCGCTTCAGAATATGGAGCGAATCCAGAGAAATATAAATTTATATTTGACCAAAAGAAACCTTTTTCTGCACTTGAAAGCTCTCCTTCTGCTTTTAGTATGCTTTCTCCGCAAGCTGGGCCAGGAAATGATCCTCGTCCAGGTATGTTACCTATAACAAGTAATGCGGCAAGATCAGTTTCTGGGCCAGGAAATGATCCTTATTTAAATATGTTGCCTGGTGTAGGTGGATTTACAACCCCAGGACAAAGAAGAGGAACAGGGCCAATGAACATACAGCCAAATCAATTTGGTGGTGTTGGCGCTCCTACAGGTATATCAGGTTTAAATATTCAGGGACAGCAAGATCCGCGTAATGCTTTTGCTAATCAGGGTTATATGGGATTTGACCTAAATCAAATGGCAAACCCTTTAGATTACCCTGGTGTTTTTCCACAGCCAAGCATGGATGATTTATTAAAGAAATACGGTGTTAAATAAAAAAAAGACTAATGGCTAAGAAAAATGTAGATTTTAATACTTATGTAGAAAGAGATTTATCTAAAAGTTCTATTGATTGGAGTACAATATCAAAAACTTTAACTGATGACCTTACAAAGATACAGGAGGAAAAAGTAAAAAGAAAAACAGCAATAGATGATAACACCATCGAAGCAACTAATACTTTACAAACATTAGAAGAGTATGACAATCAAGATTTAGGAACTCTTGCTTTAGGAATGTCAAATCAATCAGCCAAATTTCTTAGTGTACAAGCAGATTTACAAAAAAGAGGCTTAATAACAGCAACAGAACTGGCACAAGGAAAGCAGAGGGTTTTAGCAGACTGGAAACAATTCAGTAATATATCAAAGCAATGGAACACAGATTACAAAGCATATGTTGAACGATTAGATAGTGGTGAAGCGTCTTCATTAGAAGAATGGTTAAACACACAAAATGTGGCTTTTGGTAATTTAGAAAACATGACTGGATATGTTAATCCAGAAACAGGTAGATTATCTTTAGTTGAGGTAGATCCAGAAACAGGATTACCTTCAGACAATCCAGGTAAGCATGTTTCAATGAACACTATAAACAACAGGTTTAAAACTCAGTATGATTCAGTTGACACAACAGAATTAGTTAAAGGGAAAGTTGATGCTCTTGGAGTAATGTTACAAGAAACACTTGGCCCTAACCAAGATATTCGTGGAGAAGAAGGATGGGGAACAAAAAAAGATGATATAGGTTTTCAGGAACAAATGAGAAATCAAGTTAAAAGTTTATTAACAGATAGTAATATTGCGGTAATATCTACATCACCAGCTATTGGAGCGAAACCTTCTTATGAAAAAAAGGATATATTAGGTGAAGATGACACTTCTAATGTTTTAATGAAAATAGTTAATGGTAGACCAGTTTTAGATAGAGATGCAATAAATTTTAAAGCAGTTAGCGAGAAAGTAGAAGACCAGCTTTATGGAGAAACAATGTTACAGTTAGACCAGAAGTATACAGTTGAAAAAGGTTTTGAATTATCAACTTCTACATCAGAGATGAAAGCATTTGCAGATATGAATAATGCAGAACAAAAAATTAATATAGAAAATAGAAAAGTTGACTTACAAGAAAAAATTGCTGCTGTTAACGAAAGTCTTACAAATCAGAAAATCACCTCAGCACAAGCGGCAGATCAAATAGCTGAATTAAATTACAAATTAAATAGAGATAAGTTTAATACTAATGATAAACTTGCTGACGCTCAAATTGACAATATATATGCAAATATAGATTTAAATAGAGATAAATTAGATTTAGCTGAACTTACTGGTGATAGAAACTACGATATTGCTTTAATGAATGAAACATACAAGTCTAAGCTTTTAGCAGAAAAAGAAGAAGAAGGTATTATTCCATTTACCTATCCAGATGGAAACAAAATGAGCGAATTTAATGGTATAGAGCAGACTGGAAATGATTTTATAAAAGAAGAGTATGGCACAGGAATTTATATGTCAGATGTCTATGACACACCTGCCAAGTTAACAAAACTTTCTACTAATGTAGGTAAGTATGTTAAAGGAATGTTAGATCCAAATGTTTATAACGAACTTGCTGAAAATGGAGGGTTTGATGTTAAGGTTAATAAAGAAAAAGAAAGTGGAAAAAATAGAACTCAGGCAGCCGCAGGTCTTACAATAACAATTGGAGGTGTAGATTATCCTTACCCACCTCAAGCGGCTACAACTTTTGATATAAACGCAGCAATGAAGGCGGATCCTAATTTAAGCAGGGAAGAAGCAGTAAAAGCTTTAGATCAAGCTTCTGGGTTTACAGAATATGGAGGAGACGGTTTTAAAGCTGAAGGTAAAGGAATTATGATGCGAGCAGGTAAAGAGATTCCAGCTGCTGATTTCTTCGGATACATTAATAAACATATATTAAACAAGGCTACAACATTAGCTATTGCTTTGCAAGAGCCTCCAGGAGAGCCTGAAGAAAATTATATTGATAAAATAACAAATAAAGGAACTGGAACTGATGCTGATGCAATTTTAGCAGAATAAAATAATTTATGGAAGATAAAAGAAAAAAACTTTATCAGATATTTCTTGACAATAAGTTAATTACTGAAAAAACATCTTTAGAAAGATGGATGAGAATGTCCGAAAGAGAAGCGGAAAAGATATTTAATTTAGGGAAAGAAAATAAATTATTTGGACAAGAGACTGAAGCTGTTGCATTTACATCTTTATGGGCAGAAGATCCAGTAAAAAAAAAAAGAATCTTCGGACTTATCTTCAGATGTTCAAGAGGACATTGTTCAGCAGGATTCTTCTATCATTCCTACGAATACACAATCGGACTCTACAGAAATAAACAATCTTGATTCTCAAGTACAAGAAGAAGTAAATACAGATATAAATAGTGTAGAGGTAGATTCTATAGCTTCTACCCCTATCACTACTGAAGTAGAAGAAACTCAATTACCTTCTCAAACAAATATTCTTCCTGAATTTTCTGAAGTACCAAGATATAATCAATTTGGATCTGAACAAAATTTAGCTGTAGGAGAAAAAAATACCGCTGTAGAAAGAGTGTTTGGAAAAAACTTTGCAACAGATTTTCTTGGTGATCTCTATAGATCAGGAGCAGCAGGAAGAGCGCAAGGAGCAACACTTGATGAGTCTTTAGAGTTATTTTTTAAAGGAAATAACGTAACTGATCAAGATATACAAGAGTTTATTGAAGCTCAACAATCATTACAAAACATAGGCGAAAGTGATGAGATGAAAGAGTTTAATCGTATTTATGAGGAAGCAGGCGGAGGTGTATGGGGATTTATAAAAGGTAATGTTTTAACAAGATTCCAAACTCTACCCCAACTTTTAGTTTCATCTACAACTCAAATGTTTAATTCTTCTACTTTAGGTTCAGCAGCAGTAGGAGGAGCGGTAGGTTCTGCCATTCCTATTCTTGGAACAATAGGAGGGGCAATTGGTGCTGCAACAACTACTTTAGAGACCGCAACAACTTTTGCTGAGCTATTGCAAAATGAATTACGAGATAGAGAATTAGATTTTACAAATGAAAATGTAAGAACAATACTGGAAGATGAAGATGCTTTAAGTTCAATAAGATGGAAGTCAGGAGGCAGAGGTGTAGCTGTAGGTGTAACAGAACTTTTAACTGCTCGTGTGGCAGGCGCGGTAGGAGCTAAAATTTTAAATAGAGGCCCGAAATCTTTAAAAACAAATTTAAAAGCTTTAGGGTCTGTTGCTGCAATTGAAGCTGTTGGAGGTTCAACAGGAGAAGTTGCGGGTAATATTATTGCGGGACAAGAGCTTGATGCTGCAAATGTTCTTTTTGAAGGCGCTGTTGGTTTAACAGGAACTCCTTTTTCTGCTATAAAAGCAATTTACCAAAGACCTAAGTATTATTTAAATCTTAGTAATGGCGGTAAAGAATTAGCTGCTACTACAGAAGAAGATATGATTGACATAATAGAAAATTCTCCAGACGAAGATTATGCTCAAATGGAACTTACTATTGAGAATAACCCAGAGCTTAATGCTAAGATGACAAAAAGAAAAACTGATCTACATGAAAGGGCTGTTATTGAAGGATCAATTAGAAAAGCGGGTGTAGAAAATCAATCAGCAATTGATGATATAATACCTTTACAAGTTCAGATAAATGCATTAGCTGGCGTTGAGGGAGAAGCTGCAAGAATAAAAAGAGGTGAGATAAAAGAAAAAATTGCTGAAATAATACTAAACCAAAACGATGCTGTTCAAGAGTCAAGCACAGATACTGACGTTGTTCAAGAGTCAAGCACAGATGCTGACGTTGTTCAAGAAACTACTACAGAAACGGAGGTAGAAAGTACACCTGTAGAGAAAACAGAGGTAGAAGCGGAAGTAGAAAATGTTGATGTTCAAGAGTCAAATGAAGAAAGCGTTGTTATGAATGACAATAAGCCACAGGAGATGGTAGAGCTTACTGAAGAAACTTTTAATGAGTTTGTTGATACTGGAGAAGTGTCTGATCCAGTTTTAAGAAGTATAGCAAATAAGATTAAAAACGATACAAAATTAACAAAACAAGAGGAAGCTGTTAGGCAAGCAAATACAAAAAAAGTAGAGGCTTTATTAAAAGATGAAACATTAAACGAAGAATCAATTTCTATTGGAAAAGAAGATAAAATAGAAAGAGTGCAAGTACCTGGAAGCAGAACAGTTGATGTTGAAATAGATAGCGAGGGAAAGTTTACTCCTGTAAATCGTAAAACAGGAAGACCTATAAAAGATATAAGTAAGTTACCAGTGAAAGTGCAGGAGTTTTTACTTAAAGAAGTTATAGATGTAAATGAAGGTAAAACTGCTATAGAAATTTTTAAAGAAAACAACCCTGACAGCACCCCTACAGAAAAAGAATTTAATGATCTTCGAAGTGAAAATGCAAGAGAGATTGCTGAGGCTATTATAGTAGAACAAGAAGCGGCAAATAATAGAGCTGGATTAGCTAAAGAAATGTCTTTAGACTCAGAAGAAGGAGGAACAAATTTATATGGAGAAAAAGTAACCGAAAGAGAATGGTATAGAGCTACAGGTCAAAAAGGAAAAGATATAGATGCTGCAACAAGAAAAAATTGGATTACTGGCCTAACTATGAAGCAGGAAGAGGCTAAGTTAAAAAGATCAAAAGAAGGTAAAATAGGCCCTTACCAAATTCCAAAATCTGGGTTAGCTCAAAAAGCAGTCTTTGCTTCTGAAAATGCTGGAGGAGGAGTTGATCCTCAAATGTTAGAAAGAGATTTTTACACTTACGCACAGAATAATCCTAATGGTGTCCCAAACAAAACAAATCGAAAACAAGCAACTTCAGATCGATTAAACGATTTAAAATTCCAATTTCAAGAGGTTACAGGGTTAAAACCTTCAAAGCAAAACGTAGATGCTGTAATGAGTATAGACCCAGACAGACCTCCCCTGCAAGCTATTAAGCAAGATATAAAAAACCAACAGAAAGCTCAGTCAACTAATGAGCCAGCAACAAATAATAAAGGTAAAAAAGTAAATGCAGATAAAATTGTAGGCGGAAAGAAGAAAAGAAAAACTGTAGTAGTAGATGAGATGGATGCTTTAATAAATCAGATTAAAAGAGAAGAGAAAGCAGCTCAAAGAGGTCAGTCAGTGTATAAAAAAATTAGTAAAGAAGTTAGTAAAAAACTTGCTGATTTAAAACAAAAAGGAAAACTTACCAAGAACCAAGCTTTAGTTTTATCCAGAGCAGCATTACGAGTAGATGTAACAAATCCAGAAGCTGTTGAAAAATATTTAAAATTTATAACTAAAATATTTTCTAATGCTGACCTTGCAAATAGAATTGTTCAGTCAAATAAAAAAAGAAAGATAGCCAAAAAAAATATATCAAAAGGTAAGTTGGGAGCTATTAACGGAACATTGTCTTCGATTTTAGATGAACTGCTTAATGTTAATTCTCGTCTAATACCAGCAGCACAATTAAATACTTATTTAGACCTTGTTGATATGTTATCATCTCCAGGGACAACTATATCTTTAGACGAGATAAGTAAAGTGCAAAAAGATACTGAAGCAATCTTAAAAGCTTTAGACCAGGAATATTCACTTGCTAAACAGTTAGCTATTATGTATAAATATTATAGAGATACAAATCCTTTAATATCAGAAAGCTCTACATTTTCAGAAGTTCTTACTGCAATGAAAAAAGACAAAGCTATTGATGACAGTGAAATGGCTTTAATGAAAAAATATAAAAAAGAAATTGATCCAGATGTTAGAGAAACTAAATCTGAAGAAGAATTAGCTCAAGAAAAAAGTGATTTAATAAGAGCTATAGTAAGCACAAACAAATTAAAAAGTAAAACTGACCAGTCTTTTACAAGCGATCAAAAAAGTTTAATAGATAATTTTACAGAATTAATTAATAAAGATATTTTAGATAGACTTACTTCAGTTGAGCTAAGAAATGTGTTGCAGTTACAAGACAATATAAATAATGGCTATGCTCCTCATTACTTACAGCTAATAACTGAAAAAATGAACGCTATTGAATTATCTAAAAAATTATCAGCTTCAGTAAAAAGAAGTAAACCTTTAAAGTTTTCTATGCTTTATGCTAAGGCTAAAGATATTTTTACTAAAAAGGGGGCAATGAGGGAATTTATAAGACGTAATCCCTTGTATTACATTGATCAATTATTTAATGATTTTCAAACACAAGATATTTTTAACTCTATTTTTGATCCTACAGCAAGAAAACAAGCTGTTTATCAACAAGAGGTAAAAGAGTTAAATCGTAATTTAGATGATGCTAAAAGTAAATTGTATGAATCTTTAGGAAACGATGGTAATGCCACTACAGAATCTTCATATAAGATATCTACTTATATGTTAAAGAAAGAGCAGGAGTCTAATCCTAACAGCAAGGAAGTTAGTAATGTTAGAGAAGTTATGGGGGTAACAATAGATGCTATTGATGGTAAATTAACAAGTCTTAGTTCCAAGGAGTCAGCTATACTTAAAAAAATTGTAGATAAATATTCTAATGAAAAGAAAACAGATATAGATATAGATAAATTATACAATTCTTTTTCTAAAGAAGAAAGAGCTGTTGTAAATTTAGTAAATAAAATAAACAAAAAAAATGAGTCTAAAGCAGTTTTTACAGCTACAACAATAAGAGGAAAAAAAATAACTCCTTTAGCTAACTATGTTCATCATGATGTTATGTTTATTAAAAAACCAGATGAAGATGCAACATCTAAAGATTTTGTAAAAGATTATAGCGCTGGCCTTAGACCTTCAACAAAAGGTCAGAATTTAATTGAGAGAACACCAGGTGTTAAACCATTGAATTTCGATATATTTTCTTCTGCAAAAAAGGGAGCTAAATATGTTTACTTAGATTATTATTTAACTACGCCAATTCGTACTGCTCGTAAAACTATTAATGAAGCAAGAAAAAGATTAAACGAAGGTAAAACTCGTTTATCTGATCAAAAGTTAGATACAATAAATGCTATTGAGGCAGCTTTTGAAGAGGCTACTGCTAACTTACTTACTTCTGACTTTGGAGAAACATCTTTTGGGGATATGGTAATAGATTTTGTATCTAAACAAGGGTATAGAACTGTGTTAGCTGGTACAGGTCGTTTTGGAGCTGAGCTTTTATCAAACGTAGGGGCTGCTATGTTTATAGATTCGTCAGCATTTTCTAAAGGTTTAGACTTTAAGGAATTACTTATGTCAGACCAGGGCGCTATAATAATGGGTGTGGTAGGAGCAAAGCAAACTGATCGTGTTTTTAACGAAGGACTTTCTGGTAGATTTGTTGACCCTTCTCTTGTTAATAGATCATCTAATGATTCTGGTTCAAGAGTGCAAAACGATGTAAAAAATAAAATAAATATATTAACAAAAGGATTAGGTGGTAAGTATGCTGGTTCTGTTGCTGCTTTAGCAGATTTTTTAATTGCAACTCCAGATAAGATAGTAATGAGGCCAATGTGGTTTGGATCTTTCGCTAATGAATTTAAAAAGGTAAGTGGTCAAGAAGTAAACTTTGATAAAATTGCCGCTAAAGATACTAAGTATTTAGCAGATAATAAAAAAGCTATAGAAGCTGCTACTTCAAAAGCAGATATGGTAACTGTTCAAATAGGAGCGACAGACAATCCTTATATGGGAATTTTAAAAGGTACTTCAAAACCAAATCAATCTGTAACTGTTAAAGCTTTTAACAACTACAATAATTTTATGACAAGGTTCTTGATATTTGAATTTGTAACAGCAAGAACAGCTGTTCATGCCATGATGAATGAAGGAGATCTAATGACTTCAGAGCAAGGAGCTAAAGTATTAGCGGGAGTAACAACTCGTATGGTATCATATTCATTACTTTCTACTTTGTTAGGTTCAGGTCTTATTGGATTATTGTTTAACAATGATGATGAAGACGAAAAAGATATAGAGAAAAAAGTTGGTCAAGCGTTAGGTTCAACTTTTACATCTTTACTTTTAGGAAGAGATTTTGGAAATGCAGTAAAAGGAATAATAAATATAGGTGTAGAAAAGTTTAATGAATCTCATTTAGAATTTTTAAGAGACGGAGAATATGATCCATATAAAGATTCCCTGCAATTTTCTGTCTTACCTAAAAAACAACAAGGGAAATCAACTTCTTTAGGTGATATTCTTTTAAAACTTGGAGGTTCATTTGGCCCAGCTTTTAGTACAGCAGATTTAGTTGTTAGAAAGCTAACAGAACCTAAAAGAATAGAAAAAGTATCTTTAGAGCGTCAAAAAAAAGAAATAAACTTAAGAGTACCATTAGAAATATTAGGTAACTTAGGACTTGTTCCTTTATATAAAGATGTAAGAAAAGAAGCAAACAAGTATATATATGAAGATTTAAGAAAAGCAAAGGCTCAAGAAAAAAGAAATCCTAAAAGATCAAGGGAAGAATTAAAAAAATTAAAAATTTCTAATCCTAACGCTTATAAAAATTATATAGACAAACAAAAAACAAAAGGGAACTCTTCAAAACAAAAAGCTTATGATAAGTATAATAGAAACAGAACTTTGTGGATGAGAAGAAATCCTGGTAAGAAACCACCTAAAAGACCTTAATGATGGAAGAGTTTAACGAAGCGATATGTATGGAGCAGAGCTATTCTTTATTGACAGGTAAAGAAACCTATGAAGATTTAGTATCTAACGGAGAAGATCTTTATCTTTTGTTTGATCCAGAAAAATCTATTAAAGAAATAGATGTAAGTGTATACGATGCTTTATTAGATTATTTTATATATACAGAAGAATATGAAAAGTGTAATGATGTTTTAGCTGCCAAGCAATTAGCTAAACTCTTACAGTTTGATTAAGATTATTTAATAATATCTTCTATGCTGGTAACCTGGTCTTCAGCTGATCTATTCCTATTGTATTGATTTACAGCTTCTTTATTAAAATTCATCTTATAATTTTTTCTTTCAGCCTCTAACTTGTAATAAGAAAATGCTTGCATGCCAACAACATGAGCATCAGTAGGAAAATAATATTTCCATCCCTTTGACCTTCCTCTGTTAATGTAATAACAAAAAGCTACAGCTAATTTTCCTGTATTTTTTTTAAAATTTATTACAGCTGAATCATCAGATGTTGGAATAATTTCATCTACAAAAAAAGTTTCGTTATTTAAATTTCCTTGCCTGGCATTATTAGAAAACCTTTCTGCTACAGTATTGCAAAACACTTGTAATTCTTTTGCTCTCTCTTTATTCATATTTTAATTTTATTATATTTCATCGCTTAATGATTGAATTAAATCAGCCAAAATTTTTATTAAGTCTTGAGCTTTCTTTTTAGCATTTTCATGCTCTCTATCCATTAAGTCTTCATAAAGATTATCACCAAAACTATGTATACTGTTAGAAATATACTTAATATGATTAATAGTTGATTGGTCTTCTGGTGCAATTCGCGGCATTTACGTTTGGTTTTATCAAATATAAAAAAATAAATGACTTATTCTAAATTTTTAGAATTTTTTATATAACAATTTAAATTGATCAAATCTAAATATTCATCCATAGTAATTAAAGTAACATCTGTTAAGATGGTAGGATCTGTTTTGGTATTAATAATTTCTAATGCAAAAGTTATAGGATCTCCAATAGTGTCAATAACTATACCCCCAACAATGTGAGATCGTAACTCATTACTTGGAAGATTTGGTAAGTTTTTTTTAATATATTTTCCAATTTTTAATGCTGTATATAAATCTAATTCCTGTAAGCTCTCAACAAAAAAATCGTCAAAATCAAAATCAACCTCTGTATACTTCTGTCCTAACCCCATGCTCTTTTAATTGTTTTAATCTAAATTCTTGAAGCCTTGATAATTTACCATTTGGCTTTTTTATTTCTGAAAACAAAACATTGGAATTTGGGGGGATTGCTAATAAATCTGGTATACCATTCTTATTAGTTATGGTTAATTTGATTACATAATACCCTTCAGATTCTAATTGAAAAATCCTTTTTTCCTGAATTTGTTGTTCAGTCATGTTACAAATCTAACAAATCTCTTTTAAAATGCGTAAGGGTATAATCTTTCTTTTTAACAACAGTTTTGTATATCTCGTTTTCAATTCCGTCATTACTAAAAATCCAATATATTTTATTTGTTGCTCTATTTTTTGTAGTCATCCTATCTCTACTTTGCCAGTAAGATGTAGCGCTAAAATCTATGTTATAATAAACTAATGCTGAAGCTTCTTTTAAACTGATACCTTCTCTTCCACTAACAATCTGAAGAGCAATACTTTTTTCTGTAGCATTGAATTCTTCTAAATCGTTTGTAATCATATCTTTATAGATTTTTTTTATAGCATTATATTCTTCTTTAAACTTATAAAATATACCTATCTTTTGATCTTTAAAAAATTTATTAATAAATTTAGCTTTTGTAGTGTCTACCACCATAGACTTTCCGCTTTCAAATTTTACAGTTCCAGAACATAATTGATGTACTTTTGACATAAGTTTTACGCCTGTGTCTGCAAGAACAATTTCTCCTTTTCCTTCTATAACCCTGTCTTTTTTAATTTTTTTTATTAAAGACAAACAAACAGAACTTAAGTTAACATAAAGTATTTTTTCCTCTATAGTAGTTTTAAAGCCTGCCATTTTTTGAGAATAATTTATTTTAAAAGGACTCATTTCATCAATTATACTTTTTAAACCCTTAGTGTAATCATTAATATAAATACTATTTATAAATTTTTGCTTTACTTTAATATGTACTTTACTAAAAGCATAAAAGTTTTTAAACTTATTAAAAGGATTGTTTGGAATACCATATACTTGATGATACATTTGACTATATGATTCTGGCGTAGGCGTTCCGCTTAAAAGTATTACAAAAGGATTTGATCTATTTATAATCTCCCTTACTTGTTTCGCTCTTTTATTTGGTTTTGGAAAAGCTCCTAATGAATGGGATTCATCACAGATCACAACATCCCAATCTGTTTGCTTTACCTTATGTAATGATTCATAATTTATTACTTCTAAAAAATAATTAGGATCGTATTTATTGTAATCATCAACAATACTGCTTATAGCTTTTTTCTTTGTAATAAATAAAACAGAATTAATTTTTAAATTATTACATATTCCTAAGCTTGTTAGCGTCTTACCAGTTCTAACTTCCATGGCCAGATAAATAAACCCATGATCTTTTATTATCTCAGTTCCTTTGTCAATAATGTTTTTTTGATACTCTCTAAACTTCATATTTTTCTCGGAATAATATCCATCTACCACCTAAGTCTCTGCCTTCTTCTGGGTTATTGTTGTATTTGTATACGCAATAACTATGTAACCATTTTTGAAATCCTATACGCGAAATGGTAAACTTAGATTTAGGAGCAAAGTCTGGGTTCTCCTCTATAAAATCACTATATAATTCTGTTTTGTAAACCCTGTTGTCTGGTCTTAATTTAATATTTTCATTTGAATCATTTAATAACCCGCACCACTCAACAAACTCATGACAGGTTTCTGCTGAAAGCTTTCTAATTTTTAAATTAACAAACTCACTTTTAACTAATCCTGTATGTAAATACATTTGCAAGCAGTTAATCATGTAGTTATCAAACTGACACCATTCTTCATCATCCCAGTCTCCAAACATTAGTTTTCCAAACTCAACTAATGGTGTAAATTCTTTTGTGTAATGCTGAGATAATTCTAACTCCCATTTTCTTCTTTCAAAACTTGTACCTTTTCCTTTTATTGCATAGTTAGTTGTTATAGCTATTTTAGGAGACTTACTGAAAGGAATCATAATTGCATCACGATTTTTTTTCTCCAGGGTCAATCCTTCAGTTACAACGCTAAATAGTCTTTCAAAGTCAAATGCTTTTTTTACATCATCAAAACAAAGTATCTGTGTATCTGCTGAAACAAGTTGATAAGCAAAAGACCTTTCAAATGTAAAAGACTTTCCGTCTATAACAACTAACTTCTTCATCTTTGCTAATCCATTCATAAACAAACCTTTACCTGTGCCTCCTTCTGGATTATCAGATATAACCTCGTCATTTAAAATAGTAGCAGGACAATATGAAAGATTTTTATATCCATGCATTAAAAAACCTATTGTCGACTCCATAGAAGAAATTCTACTTTCATCTTCTCCACAGATATTATGTATAAAATTTTTGTAATCACAATTTTTTACATTACAAAGTGTAAAATCTCTATCTATTACATGGTCTTTCCAAACGTAACCCCCTAAATCTAAATAATCAATTAGGTTTATTTCTTTATGTGTAATTTTTACAGCACAATTCATAAAATATAAATAAGCTGTGTCTTTAGTGTCTTCAATAAAGAATACGTCTATTGAAGAAAGTAGAGTTAAAAATTCTTCTCTAAAATACCTGGTATGTTCTGCAAAGTAATTATATACGCTAATATCATCTATCTCTAATAGGTATTCTAAAACAAAATCTTTAATCTCTTTTTCTGATGTATGATCTATAAGATTATTAATTACCCTTACAAAGACATAACTTTTGCTTCCCTCTGGATTAAATTTATAAAAGCCGCTATCCTCTAAAAAAGTTTTAAAATATATATGTATAATTTTTATAACTCCTTTTTCGCTTTTAGTCCAAAATTTGTTTTCTGTCTGCTCTTCTTCTATTCTTGTAATAACCTTATCAACACTCTCTTCGTCAATTTTATCACTTATTATATGACATTTAATTTCATTTTTATCTACACCTTTTCTTAATTGGTTTTTAATTAAGTTTACCTTTTCTTCATCTTCATAATATTTAGACCCAAAATTGTGTGTATTAGCATAGGCAGAATTAATTGTTCTTAAAATCTCATTTCTATTAAAATCTTTTGAATCAAAATTACTCATTACATATTCGGCTAATGTCTTAGGTACACCAAAATCATTAAAAGATGCCGCCAGGATATAAACATTATTATTTCTTTCCCCGTTTTTTAATCCATATTTTTTCTCCCACCATTTAGTTAATATTTCTACAATTTTATTCTCATCTGTTAATGGAATGGTAGGTTTGTCTTTATGTGTTACTTTCTCTACATATTCTTGCTCATCTATTTTATCCCAAATGCTTGAGTTTTTTGATATATAAATTAAAGGATCGTAAGACTCGTAACAAACCCTTGAAACATTTTTTGATGTTGTATCAAAATGCTCAGAGTTTAAATATTTATTTAATGATGCAAAATAATTTTTATGATTCCCAATGTCTTCTGGAATTTTAACTAATGCTTTTAATCCTTTACCACTGGGAGATATAAAGACAGAATAAATGTATTTGTTTTTTGAAAGCCTTTCTTTTTCCTGTAGCAAATCTTTACTTGACTTATAACCATCAAAGTCTAAGCATATTAGCCCGCTATGTTCTATTAATGAATTATCATTTCTTTTATTAAATTTACCGCTAAAGCATATTGCTGGCAGTCTTTTTTTTAAATCATTTCTTTCTTCTTTGTCTTTTGATTTTCTTATTTCTTTAACTAATTCTTTAGATGATCCCTCTTCTATTCTCTTTAGAACTAATTTAACATCTCTATAAAAAGGCTGAGATGTATCTTTTATGTCTTTGAATATTGTTACTTGCATTTAATTTAATTGAGTGTAAAAAGGAGAGAGAGTTAGAAAGAAAAATTTTCAAAATCTAATTGAGTTATTTTTTGGACGTTGTGTCCGCTCCCTCTCCTTATGGTTTTAAAAAGGTAAATCTGGTGATGACTGACTTTCTGTTGCAGCTTCCTTCTTAGCCTCTGGCTTCCAAGTGTCTACTGCTACATAATGAGTCTTTCCATATTGATCGGCTTCTCTTTTTTGTTGTACGATAAGCTTTATATATTTCTTACCGTTATAATCAAAGACATGCTCTTGAGGTAAATCAGATAAGCAAACTGAACAAGCAACTTGATTACCTTCAAACTTAGAAACACCTGAACCTACATATATTTTTTCTTCCATTTTAATGTATTTTAATTTCTTGCTCCAAAATTTCAAAAATGTCTGCCAATAACTTGTGTTTTTGGCGCGCATCCTCACAAGTAGTTGGAACTTCTACTGTGAATATTTCCCTTTTCCACTGGAAAAAAGAAATAAATTTTTTAAAGAACCTCATGATGAACATAGGTGCTAATTTCTTCTGTCGCAACTTTGCTAAAGAATTTATTATATATATGAATCGCTTGCTCTACTTTTGCTTTTCCTCTCTGTAAAAACTCTGGAGAAGTTGTAAATACCGCTAACTGCAAAGTAGATTTGTCTATAACATAAAACTCCATAGGTAAACCAAAAAGCTCCTGGTATATATAAGCCTGGCTATCATAGTTATATCTGTATGCGCTCTGTTTAAACTTATTTAAATCAGAAGTAGTTTTTAAATCTATAATTTTATCTGTACAAACAATATCAGCTTTTCCCTTCCACCATTCATCGTGAATAACTTTGACAAGCGGAACTTCATATTGATTTGTTTTGTCGTATATAGCCTCAAACATATCCATGTTTCCCTTCATTGACCCTATAACTTTGTCAAGATTTTCTTTTTCTTTTTGCAGCAGCATCATCTCTCCTGTTTCTTCTGCTAACTCTTTATATGCTTTAGAATTTCTACTTGCTACATCTACTATTTTAAATGAAGGAAGCTTTTCTGGCTCTAACATAGCTACATGGAAGTACCTACCCTCAAGCATTGCTTTAGTTTGCTCCTTTGGCTGCCTAAAGCCCTTAGGATCGTTTACTAAAGTGTATATATCTGAATTTGATAACCATTGTCTTCCGTATTCCCCGTAGTACAATTTGTCATCTTGTAGTTTATTTATTATATCTTCCATTATAAATGTTTTGAAAGTTCTTTTTTAACTACTGCCTTTAACTTATATTTTGTTTCTAATTGAGCTACAATTTTAGGCAATCCCAATTTTTTATTAGCAGCAACATAATTTAAAACTTTATCCCAATGTAAATCTCCAATGTCTAATGTAATATGCACTGGCTTAGCAGGAGCAGGTGCTGGTGGCTTAGCTATATCAACAAGGTCTTCGCCTTTAAATATTGATATTCCTAATCCATGCATAGCAATAGCCTTTGCAGTAGATCTTTGAATTGCAGTATTTACATCCATTGACGTAATTTTTTCAAGAGGAATAGAGTTATTTCTGTAATCCATTATAGGAAGATAGTCAATATGCTCAATGTCCTCTGGATCTTGCCAAACCGTAATTCCTACCTTTACAGATGCAGTTTTTCCGTCAGTAAAATAGTTTAAACCCGTATGCTCACTTTCATACACTGTTCTATTAGCATCTGGATGATTTTCTTTTAATAATGCCCAGGCATTTGCCCATGAAAGGTAATTAAACTTCCCTTTTTTTTCTGCCATTTGTTTTACGTTGATGGCTGACAACTTTTTAAAATAATTTTCCATTTTTGTTATTTAATTTAATTAGTTTTTGTGTAAAAAAAGAATACTTATTCATAACAAATTCCCGTTTTGTTTTAAGATTCTTAATGAACTTGTCATTCTTTCTACTGTTTACTTCCTCCTTCATTTTTTGCTCTATGATTTGTAACTTTCTTTTATTGTTGTTTATACCCATAAGCAAACATCCCACCTTCCATCCATTCTTGTAAAACAATTTATATTCTTCTATTGTAATCTCTTGAAAATAATCTCCATTTTTAGAGCAATTTAATATTTCTGTTTTACTTGAAAATTTTTGTAATTTAAAACCATTGTCTATTAAAATCTCTCCGTTTCTTTTAACTATATGTATGGGAGAATTTTCTAATGCCTGGTTGTATAAATCAGTAAGATTATACATTTAATTTTGCAATCTTAATTTACTTGATATTGTATCTACAACATATTTATAGTCTGGATCGCTATCAACATAGTTTTTTGCTTTTTTATATCCATGCATTATTGTAGAATGATCAACAGGCAAACCATTCTCCTCCATAAATCTTTTTATATAGGATAATCTAATAGGTCTTTCTCTTGCTAAAAAATACAACATCTGTCTTGCCTCAACTATTTCTCTTTTTCTGGTCTTAGAAAACATCTCTCCTAAGGTTAAATGGAATTTTTCTGCTATAGCATCAGCATAGGCATCAAATATATCTTTTTTCATTTTATTTTTTATTAAATTTATTTTTTAAATCTTCTATTCTCTGTAAAGAAGCCTTTGCCTTTTCATGGCTCATGCCTTTTGACATAAGATCGTCTATTTGTAATTGCTTAATTTCTATTTGTAAATGGTGAATAGCTTTTTCAAGATCTTCAATATGTTTAGCCATGTCAGATAGTCCTGCATCTTTTTTCTTCCCCGCCCTTAATAAGTAAGTAACTGAATTACCTACGTTGTAGGAACAAGAAAATCCATAAATAACCTGGCTTGCTTCATATCCGTTTTTTCCATTATAATAGTCTGGTGTTGGTCGTATTTGTTTCATTATATTTTTATTTATATTTTGACATATCATTACAAATTGATAGCACAATTTTTTTGTCAAAAAAGTAACTTGTATTGCACAAGACAAATTTATTATTTAATTCTTGTTTTCCACTATATTTAAAGAAATTATTAAAATCTATTGTATTAGTTCTGTTCTTAATATTTTCTTCAGAAATTTTTCGTTCCTTTTTAATTGTATCTACTAAATACCTTGATAATTGATTCATCGTTTTATTTTTATCTATCCAAATTTGTTGTTATATCTAAATCGTCTAATTCAAAATCTGGTTTTTC
>TARA_R110002111_G_scaffold262851_2_pt1 | contig 36093 bp, 26 predicted proteins | sample TARA_R110002111 | Tara Oceans TARA_R110002111 (sample SAMEA4397363) | marine metagenome | biome: Polar Biome; feature: [ZZZ] marine water layer (ENVO:01000295); material: water (ENVO:00002006), including particulate matter (ENVO:01000060) such as... | depth 199 m
GCAGCACAGCTGGCAGAAGCGCTCGGCCCGCATTGGAAAGAACTCGACATTGTTTCGATCGAAGCACCGCCACGCACAACTACGGAGCTGGCACTGGATGATCTGATTTACCGCCTGATCACCACCGGCGGTTCCGAAATCGTCTGGGGCCGCTCTCCCAAAAGTCAACGCCGGGGTGAATTGCGTGTCGATCAGAAAATTGGCAAGCTGGAAAAATACTACCGCGACTACGGCGGTTTTGACCGACCGCACGGCCCCTACGAAATCGACATCCGGCACTGGCAGGAAATTTCCCGCCGCCCGCTCAAACAGCAGAGCAACCAGCGCACACTGATGCGTCGCTGAAACGGGCTCCCATTCCACGTGTACCGGTTCCAGCCTCAAGCTTTCACACTGTCTGTTTCACTTTCCAAGACCGTTTCTGGCGTGCTTTCTGTTTGATCTTCGATTAGATATTTGGTCCTCAACTTTAAGAAGGGGGACTCAATAAACCGGAAACTGAGAGCGGCAATGGGTACCATCATTAAAAAGCCTAACACGGAAAAACAGAATGCGATATAAAAATTGGAAACAGGCATGATGTATCTGCTCAAGAGAAAAAGGAATATCCTGTAGAAAAAAAAGTGCAGCAGATAGATCGAATAGGAATAGGTACCGATCAGGGCAACAAATCGGGATATTCTACCGTTTGTATGCACAAACGAATTATCGTACCAGGCAATGATTAAAGCATAAGCCAGACCTTCCAGCGTCGGCAGATAAACCCAGATCAGACGATTCGAAGGATAGGAAGGGTTGTTATAAAATCCACCTGATTTATCAAAATACCAGTAAAAAATGGAAAAGGCGGTGAAGCCACTGAGAACCAGAAAATGGCGTCCTTTAATATAAGTCCGCATTTGGAAGGCAATCATCCCCAGCAGAAATTGATCGATGCGACCGATGATGGTCCAGTACGCGAGATATTGAATTTGCCCGATCGCCTGATACAGGAGGAATCGAAACAGAATGGCGCAGCAGAGAATGATGCAGAGAGAATACCTGGACTTGCGTGAGAGATACAATAAAACTGGCAGCAGCAGATAGAAGTGAAATTCAATCACAATAGACCAACCTCCATTGGGGAGCGTTGGCATGATGACACCAGCCAGAATTTGACGACAATACAGGAAAATATTTTGGCCTTGGAAATAGAGCCGGATTCCAACAATCACAAGCACAAACAGCAGTAAGGGGGCGAGTCTGAAGAATCGGTTCCACAAAAATGAAAAATATTTCATCTTCTTCCCATCCAGTAACTTAGCGAATAAATAACCGCTAAGTGTCATGAACAAGGCAACTCCCGTGTGTCCCTCATTGATCAGCGAAAGTGGGAAAAATGTGGGAGCATAAGTGAAGGGGATCGCAGCATGGATAAAGTGCCACGAAAAAACCATGAAAGCTGCAACAGCCCTGAGATGGTCTAACCCAACGTAATATTTTCCTGAAGATGATTTCATGGCACGGATTGAGTTGTTGGCTCTGGCGTATAATTTTCGAATTCCACGGTGGCATTTCGCTTTAAGCAGCTCTTTCCTTTTAAAAGTGGGTCATTATCAAAGGCAAGGAAATTATTTCTGCTCAGGCAACAATTTTCGATCCATTCAAGATTCGGTCGTATCGTAACGTTTGTTGCCCCTTTTTGAATGTTTGAGCCACTCGCAACAGGGATCAAAACGCGTATCACCGGGCGCGGGCACTGCGGGAATCGAGCCCGCGTTGCCCCCCTCACGCACTTCAAATCTTAAACGGCCTTCGTGCAAGTGTTCACGCCTGAATCTGCTGGCTAAAGTGCGAAAACAGACCGATTCGCGAAGAATTCAGGAACCAAAATTACTTTCCCGCGATTTAAAGTGACTTGCGTACCCCGTTCTGCTTGATTTTCCGCCTTGTGACGCTTAGATAAGTTGAATGCACACGCCTGACGGGTTCTGACAGAGACAGTTCGTCCGTTTGTTGACTTCGAAAAAATAGTGCCCTAAAATCGCTAACTTAGCATTGTTTAATAATTCAACAGAAAGAAACAGGGAGAGAATCGAATCTTCGCACCTGAATGATCAGGTCGTTGATCACATTTTTCGGTTCTTATTTCGCTCGCCAAATAAAACTAAAGGGGAATGACCACGATGAGTGACCAGGCTAACGAAAACATTGAAAGTGTTCTTCAGGAAACTCGCTCATTTCCGCCGCCAGCCGAGTTTGTGGAACAGGCGAATATTTCGAGCGAAGAACAATATCTGGAGCTCTGGAATCGCGCCAAAGATGATCCGATCGGTTTCTGGGGCGACATGGCACAAGAGCTGGAATGGGCTCAGCCTTATGAAAATGTTCTGGAAGGGGAAATGCCCGAAACGAAATGGTTCACGGGTGGCAAGATTAACGCTTCGGTCAACTGCATTGATCGTCACCTGGACAGCTGGCGCAAAAACAAAGCCGCCATCATCTGGGAAGGCGAGCCCGGCGACACGCGCGTCCTGCGTTATCAGGACCTGCACCGCGAAGTCTGCAAGTTTGCGAACTGCCTGAAGAAACTGGGCATCGAGACCGGCGATCGCGTAACGATTTACATGCCTATGGTGCCGGAACTGGCGATTGCCATGCTCGCCTGTTCGCGCATCGGAGCAACGCATTCCATCATCTTCGGTGGCTTCAGTGCCGACGCCATTGCCGATCGCAACAACGATGCCCAGGCCAAGCTGGTCATCACCGCCGACGGTGGCTGGCGCCGCGGCAAGAACATTCCACTGAAGGAAGCCGTCGACAACAGTCTGGCAAAATCGCCCAGCGTGGAGAACGTTGTCGTCTACCGCCGCACCGGTTGCGAAGTCGATATGGTGCCCGACCGCGATTACTGGTGGCACGATCTGATGGACGGCGTCTCCGCTGAATGCGATCCTGTTGAGCTCGACAGCGAACACCCGCTGTTCATTCTTTATACATCGGGAAGTACCGGCAAACCGAAGGGTGTGCAACACTCGACCGCCGGATATCTGCTGGGCACGATGATGACTTCCAAGTGGGTCTTCGATCTGAAAGAAGATGATACCTACTGGTGCACCGCCGACGTCGGCTGGATTACCGGGCACAGTTACATCGTCTACGGCCCCCTGGCCAACGGTGCGACGACGATGATGTATGAAGGGGCTCCCAACTGGCCCGATGAAGGGCGTTTCTGGGAGATTATCGAAAAATATCAGGTTAATATATTCTACACCGCACCAACGGCGATTCGCGCCTTTATCAAATGGGGCGATGAATGGCCGAACAAATACGATCTCTCCAGCCTGCGTCTGCTGGGAACCGTGGGCGAACCGATCAACCCGGAAGCCTGGATGTGGTATCACACTGTCATCGGCCAGGAACGCTGCCCGATTGTCGATACCTGGTGGCAGACCGAAACCGGAGGCATCATGATGAGCCCGCTGCCCGGTGTGACCGCAACCAAGCCCGGCAGTTGTACGACTCCCCTGCCCGGCGTTGTGCCTGACATTGTGAATGCCGAAGGCGAAAGTCTGGGCGATAACCAGGGCGGTTTGCTTGTCATGCGACAGCCGTGGCCTCACATGCTGCGTACGTTGTACGGCGACCATGAGCGTTTCAAGGAAGTTTACTTCAGCACAATTGCAGGTTGTTATCTGGCCGGCGACAGTGCCCGCCGTGATGAGGACGGCTACTACTGGATCATGGGTCGCATCGATGATGTGATTAACGTTTCCGGTCACCGGCTCAGCACAATGGAAGTTGAAAGCGCACTGGTCTCGCACCCCAAAGTTGCTGAAGCCGCAGTGGTGGGTTACCCGCATGAACTCAAAGGGGAAGGCATCTGCTGTTTTGTCTCATTGACGACTGATGAGGACACTGAAGAACTCAAGGCGGAACTCAAACAGCATGTGCGAACTCAGATTGGCGTCGTCGCGACTCCCGATCAGATCCGGTTCGCCGCAGCGCTGCCCAAAACCCGCAGTGGTAAAATCATGCGACGGCTGCTGCGCGACATCGCTGCCGGCCGGGAAAGTGTCGGCGATACGACGACCCTCGAAGATTTGAGTGTCCTCGCCAATTTAAGCAAAAAGGATGAATAATTTTCGCTCGTCTTTTTGCCTGTAATCAGTAATCGTTGTGCACAAGCACAATCACGGTTTTCGCAGGATGGCAGCGTGTGGGCCATCCTGCTGTTCGTTGATCAATCGTAAATCGAAGGTGTCCTGATGTCTGATGACCAACTCTCTGAACTCTTTGAGCAGGTACGACAAGGGGCGCTTTCTGTGGAACAGGCGATCTCGCATTTCACAAACCAGCAACATCACAAGTCGACGATTCTCCCCTCTGCCAACATCGACCTGGATCGCCGTTCGCGCTGCGGTTATCCCGAGGTGATTTACTGCGAAGGCAAAACCTCGACATCGCTGGTGGAAATTTTTACGTTACTGCTGGATTCCGGAGAACGCTGTCTGGGCACCCGTATTTCAGAAGATCAGGCAGAAACAGTCCTCAAACAATTTCCGCAGGCCATTTATAATCAGACCGCGCGTACGATTCGCATTCCCGAAAAAGACGCCGCCTTCGACGAAGAACTCATTACCGGCGAAATCGCCGTTCTGACCGCGGGCACCAGTGATCGGCCCGTCGCCGAGGAAGCCATTGAAACTCTGACCTGGATGGGTTACCAGCCCGACTTCATCATTGATGTCGGCGTTGCAGGCCCGCATCGTCTACAGGAACAGCTGCCTCGCATTCAGAATGTTTCCGCGATTGTTGTCGTCGCCGGCATGGAAGGGGCGCTGCCTTCGGTCGTCGGGGGCTGGGTCTCCTGCCCGGTGATTGCAGTGCCCACCAGTGTTGGTTACGGCGCGAGCCTGGGCGGCATGGCGGCCCTGCTGGGTATGTTAAACAGTTGTGCTGCCAATGTGACCGTGGTAAATATTAATGCGGGCTTTAAAGCGGGCTTTGTTGCCGGCCTGATCGCCGACCAGAAACGTACGACATCCTGATCTCCTGCCTGCCGATTCAAAGAGAGCCCTGCCATGAAAATCTTCCCACTGCGTTTTGTGCTCTGCGTCATTTTTCTTACATCGCTCTGCGTCACGAAAATCGATCAGCCTGTTCTCGGATCTGAGGAACAGCCGGCCTTACAACCTATCGTGCGTGTGGTTGATTTAAACGTTGGCGAATCAACCACGGTCACACTCAATAACGGCACGCAGGTTAAAATCAAACTGCTGGACCTGGAAGAAACCCGCGACCCGATTCGGCAGGCAGTGCGCAGTGCGCTCGTCACCGTGCAGGTGGACGATGAAACCATCACACTCGAATCGGGCATGTATAATCTGCCACAAAATACAGGTCGCGCACAAATCGACTGTTCGATTACCAAAGGTTACAACTCGAACGGCACGCCTGCTTTCTGGGGCCTGGAAAAAGACGCCCGTCTGCGATTCTGGCCTGCCGACTCGCCGCTGATCAAACCCGGTTCGTTTATTTATCCCGTAGAGCAACGCTGGTTCGCCACCCGCACCTGGTACGATAATGAACCGGTCGACGACGGCGCGAAAATTCTTCCCAAAATTTATTATCACAGCGGTCTCGATATCGGCGGTGCAGAGAAACTGACGAAAGTGATCGCTGCCACCGATGCCATCGTGGTTTCGTCCGGCAATGATGTTCTGGAGGCACACCGCAAAGACACGCCCGTCTCGCCGCGCTATGATGTTGTTTATCTGCTCGACGCACGGGGCTGGTATTACCGCTATAGTCACCTCGACAAAATCAACGATCATATTCGCCCCGGCCGTCTGATTAAACAGGGAGAAGAGATCGGCATCCTCGGAAAAAAAGGGGCCAGTGGCGGCTGGTCACATCTGCATTTTGAAATCATGAGTCGCCAGCCTTCAGGCAAATGGGGCACGCAAGCCGGTTATGCGTTTCTGTGGGAAGCCTACCGCAATCAGTATCATCCCCCCCTGGTCGCCAACACCCGCCGCAAACATTTTATTACAGCCGGTGAATCAACGGTTCTGAAAGGGACTCAATCTTATAGTGCCGACAACAGCATTCAGAAATATGAATGGACCTTTACCGATGGCACGACGGCAACCGGCGCGGAAGTCAAACGAACTTACAACAAACCGGGCGCCTATAGTGAAATCCTGAAAGTCACCGACAAAGCGGGCAACGTCGATTACGATTTCGCCGAGGTACATGTACTCGACCCGAAAAACCCGGAAGAATATGTGCCGCGCATTCACGCCACGTACTGGCCTTCGCTGAAGAACCGGGTGGGCGAGCCGATTACATTCAAGGTCCGTTCCTTTGGAAATACCGTCGGCAAGGAAGTCTGGGACTTCGGCGATGCAAGTCCGACAGTCAGCGTGAAATCGGACGGAAATGTGAAACCGCTTGATGAAAACGGTTACGCGATTACCGAACACACTTACCAGAAACCGGGCGATTATCTGGTGAAAGTGGAACGCAGCCGCGAAGATGGCGTGACAGCGACGACGCATTTGCACGTGCGAGTTGATCCATAAGTTGAAGTTGAAATTGTAGGGGCAACCCTGTGTGGTTGCCCGCGTTATCGATATGGTTTGTGTAATGATGTACGAAACGGTTTCACTGGTGCCTTTGAAATCGCGATACGAAATCGAATGCCGCCAGGCAAGTGGGTACATAGCCCCATCCCTTATATCTTCACTTGACAGTAAACGCGTTTTCCCGTTCACTGTTGGCAAGCCAACAGTGCCACCCATTCTAAGGCAATCGGTTTGCTTTTCTGCCACCTCCTGCTCGCTGCGCCTGGCACGAATTTTGTTCGTACCTACCCTGTTTTTTTGTGTGATTTGTTCTCAATACATTGTAAATTCTCTGCTGGTATTTGGTCTGCAGCGGTTTTACAATGGGCCAGTGATCATTGAATACTATTTCATCGCCTTGCGATTTTACATTCCTGCCTGGATCCTGCCTTCCATGAAATTTTCTCTACTGACTTCGTGTCTGACTCTCTTTTTGTTGAATCCCATTTTACTCAACACGCTTGTCGCGGCTCCTCTGGAAGCCGACAAGCCGGATTCAACCGTCGATTTCAAAACGGCGGTTCAAAAACGATTGCAGCCATTGGGAGAGCAACCAGCGCTCCTGCATTCGGCCATCGGCGTGACCCGTAAAGAGACGCCGATCCCCTGTGTTTATTCCAAAGAGGATCTCAACTTCCACACCGGAAAAATTCGCATCCTGCTGATAGGTGGTCTCGATGGATCCGAAGCCTCGGTCGCTTCCGTCATCAACGCCGTCAACTGGTTTTATGGGGCGGAGGCTGCGAAACCGCTACGGGAAAAATTCTCGCTCTCTGCGATTCCGATTGCCAACCCGGATGGCTGGGTGTTACAGCAGGGACCGAAGAACGCCTCTCACGGAAACCCAACACGCGGCTATCCGCCAATGGGTCCCGCATATCAGAGCCCGACGAATTCCGAAGCGGAATATTTGTGGCGCTGGATTGGCATGCATGCTCCCGATTTAGTCGTTGATGTGCGAGAGGGAACTCAGTTTCAGTGGGTGATTCCCGTCGATGCCCTTTCGTCGACGCGCATGCTGGGCAAACAACTGCAGCCGCAAATTCGACCGGTTTTCGGCTGGGAACTGGTTTCCAGCCTTGCTTATAAATCGCCTTCCCAGATTGGTCGCCTGCCGGCACTGGCAGTGGAAGTGACGCAGGAAAAGGCAGCGTCCTTTCTACCAGAACTGCTGACGGCCATCGAGCAAAGTCAGTTTCAAGGCCCTTCTCCTGCCCGGCTGGAAATGCTGCGTCGTTTGCAGCGCACGCCGATTCAAGTTGCCACGCAACTTTCGAAAGTGTATGGCAACGAACTCAAAGGCTTATCGTATCTGCCTGTGATTTCACTCATCAGCCAGCTTCGGCTGGGCGAACTGACGTGCGACCACAGCCGACTGCCTCATGTCGAAACGATCACACAGAATTACCTTTCGAAAAATCCCAACCCGCTCAGCAACAGTGGGGGCGGCAGTGTGATTGCCGGTCATCTGCTGTTTTCCGAGCTGGCAAAAGCAACCGGCAATCCGCTGTATATCAAACTCGCTCAACAGGCGGCGGACCTCGGTTTTGACGAACAAGGGGAGTTCCGCGAATCGATGCCCCACCATGCGGAAATGAGTGACGCGGTTTTCATGTCGTGCCCGATTCTCGCAGCCGTCGGACGCTTGACGGGTGACCCCCGTTACTACGAAATGGCTTTGCGTCACTGGCGATTCATTCAGAAACTCGATCAACGACCGGATGGCATCTATCGCAATTCTCCGTTAAGTGATGCGGCCTGGGGACGCGGCAATGGTTTCCCCGCGCTGGGATTGGCGCTGGTCCTGTCGGAGCTGCCTCTGGATTCTCCCTTGCGCCAACAGTTCATTGAAGGTCACCGTCAACATCTGGAAGCGTTGAGCCAGCATCAGGACCCGACCGGTATGTGGCATCAGGTCATTGATCATCCGGAAAGCTATCGCGAAATGACGAGCACCTGCATGATTACATTTGCGCTGATTCGTGGTATTCGTGAAGGCTGGCTCGATGAAACACAATACACGCCGATTATTGAACGCGCCTGGGACGCGATCAAAACGCGCGTCGCCCATGATGGCACACTCGTGGATGTCTGCACGGGAACGGGAAAACAGACCAGCGTGCGCGGTTATTTTGACCGGATGGCGATTCTCGGCAATGACAGCCGCGGCGGTGCGATGGCGTTTCTGGTTTCGAATGAAATGGCCCAGTGGCTCAATGAACGCGCCAACGCGGAACAGCAGAAACTGGATTGAGCCTTGCGGAGTTGATTAATCCACCCAACTGCTGAGTGTGACTTTCAACGTCATCGGCATCCCGTTTCGAATCAATTCGACATCCACGGAATCACCGGCTGACTTTTTGCCGATCCGCTGCACGAGCGATTCAAAATTCTCCACTTTTTCGCCGTCGAACTGAATAATGAAATCATCTTTTTGAATGCCCGCTTTTTGTGCCGCCAGTCCTTCGGAGACATCACCGACAGTGCATCCCCCCTGATCGTTTGGATCGCCGCCGGTCATACCCAACATCGCATCGCTCTCCCGAGATTGAAAACGGGTGCCGGGCAGCGCTTTCACCAGGTCTTCCATTGCCAACTCTGGCATACGATGACCTTTGATCATATACAGGACATCAAAATGACCAACGCGTTTGATAAATCGAAGTCCCTGTTCCTGATCTTCCACGTTCCACTTTGAACCGAGGGCAACATAGCGTACGTTTCCTGGCTGGACGCTATTTCCCTTCTGTGCTCTTGCGATCTCTTCCGCCGTCCACACTTTCACCGTCCCGCCTCTTTTTCTGATTTCGCGAATAGCCCGTTTCTGCCGAATGTCGGCATGCCGATCGATGGCTTCTTCTGCCCGGATGGCGACGGAAGGATTTGTGGCCTGGGTCAACAGGTCGAGCGCGTCTTCCGCTTCAGAAATGGAGTTCTCTTTGCCTTGGACATAAATTTCTTCAATGACCAGAATCGCACGGACGGCGGCTTCCAGGCTGTCGCCACGTGTGACTTTCAGCAGCGGTTCAATGATCTGTTTACCGTACCCGGGCAAGGCATGAGTGGCTTTTTCACGCGTTTTAAAGTCATCACTCTCCAGGTCGAGAATGTATTCGATCGCCTGCTGAGGAAGTTTGGCTGTCACTTTTTCTTCTGCGACGGATGCCTGGTTATGCAACATCGATGCCGCACAGAGAGCGCAGCCCGCAATCAGAATCAAACGTGATGACATTTGGCCTGTACCTCTAAAAAAAGTTCATCCGAATAGGCGACTGCACTCCATTTTCGGACAAAGTCGACCGGAAATCAATACGAGACCGTTGGAGGAACACGGGAAAGCACGCTATTTTTCCTGTTTCAATGCGGAATTTAATAAGCCGGGCCGATCTGTGGTGATGCCGGCGACACCCATTTCAGCCAGTTTTTTCGCGTCCGCTACTTTATTGACGGTCCAGACATACACGGGCAGACCGGCTGCTCTGGCCTGTTCGACGAATGTTTTGGTAACAAATTGATTATAGCCGAGATCCAGGCCATCCAGGTTGGCTGCTTTCGCCTTTTGAATATAGTAACCCGCGTTGTGGGCCCATTTGCGTGTGATTTTATTCTGGCTCACCTTGAAGACCCAGATGACTTCCAGTTCGGGCATTAACTGTTTGGCCTGCTGCATGGTTTCATAATCAAAGCCGATGATGGCCGTCTGCGCGGCCGTTTTACCGGAAGCCGCCAGATCCTGTTTCAGTTGCGGCAGTACTTCGGGGCCACATTTGATTTCGATAAACAGTCGTTTCTGTTCCGGAATGGTCTGCAGAATCTGAGTCAGCGTGGGAATGCGTTCTGCTTTATATTTCGCATTTTTCCAGGCGCCGACATCCAGAGTCTGCAGCTCGGCAAAAGTCTGTGATTTCACAGCCCGATTGCGGCCGCCGATTCGTTTGGTGGTTTTGTCGTGATAGGCAACGATCTGTCCATCTTTCGAAAGGTAAATATCGATTTCGACCGCGTCCGCATTGTGCTGCCAGGCAAGGTTAATCGAGGCGAGCGTGTTTTCGGGAGCATCATACGAAGCGCCGCGATGACCAATGATTTCGACAGCAGAAAGGGTTGAGGTCACAGACACGATGGCTAAACCTGTCATAAAAAAAACGAAACGGGGTAAACTCATACACGACATCGTCTCTGGTCCTCGGTAAAAAATCCTGATTCCTGTAACAAACTTCAGTTCAAGACATAGTTATATAGAAGCATATGAACGACTTGTAAAGAATCGATGAAATCTGTTCATCGGAATCAGAGAACAGTCGCCGGTGTGGTTCATTCAGATTGGGCGAGGCTTTTCCTGCTGCAAATTATATTTTCGACTTCCCGGCCAATGCTTGACGATCAGCAGTATCACTTCTAAACTCGTTTTTTGCAAACAAATATCGAGACTGCGGTAAAATGTGTCTACTATGATGCGTTTTCTCCGCCGTTTGCTGAGTCAGATGCAGAACTCTTCAGAAGGAGCCTTACTGGTGCAAATTCAGGTGAACGGTGACGATCAGCAGGTCCCCGATGATTTCACAGTGGCCGGACTTCTGGCACAACTGGGTCTGCAGCCAAAGTATCTGGCCGTTGAACGAAATTTGATTTTAATTCCGCGCGAAGAACACGCATCCTGTACACTGCAGGAGGGTGATCGTCTGGAAATTGTAACGCTGGTAGGCGGTGGATAAGAATTATGGCAACAATTGGCAGTACAGAATCCTCACTGATCCTGGGAACACATCATCTCAACTCACGCCTGATCGTGGGAACGGGAAAGTATGCGACTTATGAACTGATGCAGGAAAGCCTGGAAGTCAGTGGCGCCGACGTAATTACCGTCGCCGTACGCCGCGAACGTTTGATTGACTCGGACGGCCGCAATATCCTCGACTTCATTGATCTGGATAAATACACCATTCTGCCGAATACCGCCGGCTGCTTTTCTGCAGAAGACGCCGTTCGCGTGGCACGCATGGGCCGCGAAATTTTACGGGGTCTCGAAAATCCGGGCGCTGACTGGGTGAAAATTGAAGTGCTCGGCGATACCAAAACATTGCTCCCCGATCCGATGGCAACATTGGAAGCGACGAAGCAACTGGTGGACGAAGGCTTTTCCGTACTCTGTTACTCAACCGATGATCCGATCACCGCAAAACGTCTGAAAGAAGCCGGTGCGACATCGGTCATGCCCGCAGGCAGTCCGATAGGCAGCGGTCAGGGAATTCTGAACCCGAATAACATTCGCATCTGTCTGGAATACCTGAAAGAAAACGATCCCGATTATCCCGTCATTGTCGATGCCGGCGTGGGAACCGCCAGCGATGTGACGATCGCGATGGAACTTGGCTGCGATGGCGTGCTGCTCAACACCGGAATTGCCGGTGCAAAAGATCCGGTGCGAATGGCGCGGGCGATGAAAAACGGGATCGAAGCCGGACGCGACGCTTATCTCGCCGGTCGGATTCCGAAGAAGCTGTATGCGACTGCTTCGAGCCCCGAAACCGGCGTGATCGCACCGAAAGGTTAAGCTGCATTCTCTCTTATTGCTTTTTCTTCGGCTGGCTGGTCTCTTCTTTTTGCGGCCAGGCTGGCTGTCGTTCTGCGACAATCGTCACGCTGATCTGATTCAGACCGGCAATGCCGCCGACCTGACCCGAGGTTTTGATGATCTTCCAGGTGGCGGTCGCATCCGCGACTTTCCCTTCTGAGAGTGCATCATTCAGCTTGGCCACTGCAGCCGCTAATGCCTGTTCAAAGGAGCCGGCATTAGATGTTCCCGCAAATCGGCGACGGACCGGTTCCGGATCAAACTTGACAACAACAATCCCGTCATCAACGCCATGCACGCGAATGCCTTTGACCCAGCTCGGAAAACCGACCCATAAATCAAGCGATTTGACTTGAGAGATGACGGTGATCGCCGGTCCTGAGGGGGGAACGGCTTTCAGAAAATAATCCTGAATTCCGTCTTTCGGTGGCGTGACATAAACGGCTTTCTCCAGTTTGGCGTTAGTATAACCGCCGGTGGGAACTTCGCCGATGACATTGACGAACAAATTGTGCGGATGGGATTTCGGAATCTGATGGGTGACCTTCAGAATTTTGGGAACGGTGACCGGCTTTGATTTTTCTTCGTCGGCTTTCAGCGCGGCCGCGCTGTTCCCTATCAAGGTCAGCGCAAGCAGGGCATATCTGATCTGTGGTAAACGATTCATAGTATACCTTTTCAACTCAAAAAGACGGCAGGATAATTCGAAGTCCAGGCAGATTCGCGGGCTGCCAACCAACAGACGCTTCAAGGTGCGTAACGGTTCCCAAAATACAGCATATTCAAAAAAACGAAACCAACCACAGATCCCTCAACTTCTGGCTATCTTGCTTCGATGGCCTTCCACTGATCTTCTGCTGAAAAGGGATCGATCAATTGCGCCAGGCCGGCTTCCACCAGTTCCGGCCCTGAAACGAACCTCCCCGGTCGCGTCCATTTATCGAGTAAACTCTGTTCGCAGCCGAACAGCTGGGCCTGCAGACGATCAAAGTCGGTTTCCATGATCTTAAAGTGCCGCGCCCATTCGGCGGCTTCTTCGAAGCGTACGTCGTCTTCACTCTGCCAGCGAACAGGGTGGAACAGCAGCGTCGTATATGTGGTAACAAAGCGATGCTTACAAGCGGCAAACGGGAGAATCGCAGCGGAAGAACATTCGCCTAATGCAACTCCGGCCACATCTAATTGACGCAGCCGAATTAAACTCGCCAGCGTGAGCCCGGAATAAACGGAGCCACCGGGCGAATCAAAAAAGATCGTACCGCGGGTGCCGCGTGGGAGATCAACCAGACGTGAGACGAGATCGGATTCTTTATCACCCAGATCACCGGAAATGGCAATTTCCCAGTCGGGCTCTTTTTCTCGCGCAGAATAGCTGCGAAAAGAGGTGGATGTTTCCGGGTATGATTTCAGTGAGGAAGTGGTATTTAACCGTCGTCGTTTATTCATTGTATCGTTTATTTTATCTTCGCTGTGGTGACCAACAAAAAACCTTTAATCCAGGCTGTTTAGGATAACAGAACAAAAGCCCTCTTCGCAAACAGAGTTTCGGTTCAGTTCGAGAAAAAGTCCGTGAAATTACCTGTGCGACTTGGCGCAGAGACGCTGTTCAGCACACAATAACCGATTGTTATTTGCAAACCATCCACGATCGAATGCCATTTGAGGAATTTTCACTGTGAAAATCGTATTCAGCATAATCTGCCTGTTTGTCGGCCTGTCTACCGTAGCCGTTGCCGACGATGCGTCCGTTCAAATCTCACAGCAGGGGACGAAAGTGAATGTTTCCATCGATGGAAAACCTTTCACGACGTATCATACGGGAGCCGACCTTCCCAAACCGTTTTTCTCTCCCGTACGCGCCGCCGACGGAACCAGCATCACCCGGTCGCTGTCTGATCCGGAAGATCACCCGCACCATAAAGGGATCTGGGTCGCCGTTGATGAAGTCAACGAAATCGATTTCTGGGCCGAAAAAGGGAAGATTAAAAACTCGAACGTGAAAATCATCAAGGCGTCCGGCGATCCGGCTGTGATGCAAGTCACCAACGAATGGCTGGGGGCGGATCATAAACCGATCGTGACAGAAAACACGGTGATTTCCATTTACGCCAATCGCCTGTTGACGTACGACATCACCTTTACCGCCGGTGCAAAACCGGTTGTATTCGAAGACACCAAAGAAGGTCTGTTTGGTATTCGTCTTCCCAACGGGATGCGGGAAAAAGAAGAAGGCAGTGTCGAAGACAACAAAGGCGTTAAAGGGACCAAAGATACCTGGGGTAAACCCACCGAATGGATTGACTACTACGGCCCCTTGAACGGTAAAATTTATGGCGTGGCCCTGATGGACTCTCCACAAAACTATAAGCAGTCCCGCTACCATGTGCGTAATTACGGTCTGTTTACCATCAGCCCGTTCGGCGATCATTCCTACACAAACAAGAAACAGCCTGCCGACCCGAAACATCTCAAAGCGGGCGAAACACTCAATCTGAAATATGGAATTTTTATCCACTCCGGCAATACACAACAGGGCAAAGTTGCTGACGCGTATCAGCAGTTTTTGAACGTCACGAAAAATAAAGTTGCTCAGAAAAAACCGGTACAGCAACCGCAGGCGAAGAAAGTCTCAGCCGCACCAAAAAAACCGGTCGCCCCGCAAAAGAAAGTCGCCGCTGCTCCTTATGAGGAACAGAGCGACGCCCTTGAGCCAATCCCGGCCACCGAGGCTGCCGTCAGTAATGACTGCAATACCTGCCCGGAGAGCAAACGACGCGGCCTGTTTCGGCGCTTGCGTCGCCGCAACTAGCTGAACATGCAGTCATGCATTGGCTGATCCTGTCTCCTTCCCGTCTGTATAATCGGGCAGAATGGAACAGATAATGCGTGAGAACGGGCTGTACGCGTTGCTGTTCATTGCGAGCAGTCGCCCGCTCTAATAAGATCAGCACCATTGATTGTCAACTGAGGCGCTGATCGCGGCCCCCGGCCATTCAGCAAGAATCACAATCAGGCCGGAAAGTCAGGATCTACGGACGAAGATTGCTCCCGAGATCGCTGGCGGAATTCGAAGCTTTCCACCGATCATTCTGCTGGCCTCAAGCGATCTTCAGACACAAAACTTATTTCAGAAAAGCAGCTTTTCAACCAAGGACTTATTACGGTGTTACGAACACATACCTGTGGCGAACTGAGAACAGACCATGTTGGGCAAACCGTCACTCTGGCAGGCTGGGTGATCCGAGGCCGCGATCATGGAGGTCTGGCGTTCATTGACCTGAGAGACCGTTATGGCGTCACGCAAATCGTATTCAACCCCGACCGTGATACCACGATGCATGAGCTGGCACGTTCCCTGCGCGCGGAAGACGTGATCCAGGTGACTGGAGAAGTGGTCTTACGGGATGATCGCGAAAATGAAAAGCTGGCAACCGGAAAAATTGAGATCCGCGCCCATCAGTTGAAAGTCCTCAACAAAAGTAAAACGCCTCCGTTCGAACCGGGAACGTCGGAACTGCCTAACGAAGAACTGCGTTTGACATACCGTTTTCTCGATCTGCGCAGCGAGCGTCTGCAGGAAGCGCTGAAGTTACGACATCGCCTGTCTAAACTGACCCGCGATTATTTTGATCAGCTTCAGTTTCTGGAAATTGAAACTCCCATTCTGGGTCGCAGCACTCCCGAAGGCGCCCGTGATTATCTGGTTCCGAGCCGCGTGCACGAAGCCTGTTTTTACGCGCTGCCTCAATCGCCACAGATCTACAAACAGATCCTGATGATCTCCGGCTATGATCGCTACTTCCAGATTGCCCGCTGCTTTCGGGATGAAGACCTGCGAGCCGACCGTCAGCCGGAATTCACGCAAATCGACCTGGAAATGGCGTTTGTCGATCAGGAAGACATTCTGACTCTCGTCGACGGCTTGATCGAAACATTGCTGAAAGGTTTGCGAAACGAAGACGTGTCGCTGCCACTTCCCCGTTATGATTATCACGAAGTGATGGAAAAATATGGTTCCGATAAACCCGATTTGCGGTTTGGTCTGGAGCTGGTGGATATCGGCGAAATTGCTGCCAACTGTGATTTCGCGGTCTTCAAGAAAACCATCGAATCGGGCGGACGCGTGCGGGGGCTGAATGCCAAAGGTGCCGCCGACCGTTACAGCCGTAAAGACATCGACGGCCTGACAGAATTTGTGAGTGACTACGGTGCCAAAGGATTAGCGTTCTTCAAAGTCACCGACGAAGGCCTGCATTCCCCGATCGCCAAGTTTTTCTCCGATGCCGACAAACAGAAAATCATGGACCTCATGGGCGCTGAAGTGGGCGACCTGCTGTTTTTTGTCGCCGACCAGTGTTCTGTCACTTCAGCTGCTTTGTCCGCCCTGCGGAATCGTCTGGGCAAAGAACTGGAACTGTACGACCCCAAAGATTTCAAATGCTGCTGGGTGCTCAACTTCCCCCTGCTGTCTTACAACGAAGAAGAAAAACGCTGGGACGCCGAACATCATCCGTTCTGCCAGCCGGTGGAAGAAGACCTTCCGTTTCTCGAAAGCGATCCTGCGAAAGTGCGGGCACAGTCGTATGACCTGGTCATCAATGGTTATGAATTAGCCAGCGGCAGTGTGCGTGTGCACGATCAGAGTGTGCAACAGCAGATCTTCAATCTTCTGGGAATCTCTCCAGAGGAAGCGGAAGAACGCTTCGGCTTTTTATTGCAGGCACTGCGCTTTGGTGCGCCACCACACGCGGGAGCCGCTCTGGGCCTCGACCGGCTGGTGATGCTGCTCTGCGGGAATGACAATATCCGCGATGTGGTTGCGTTCCCCAAAACACAGAAAGCAGCCGACCTGCTCAGCGGTGCCCCGTCTGAAGTCGATCCACACCAGCTGCGAGACCTGCGTATCAAAGTTGACGTTCCCAAATAACCAGAGGGCGTGCATAATAGGGGTGACACCCATCAAGGAGAATCACATGAAGTCTGTCACTCTGTTACTGTGTTTGACCGCGGGTCTGATCGCTGCCGCCTGTAGTGATACGGCACCGGCGGCGGCTGAACCCGCTTCTAAAACACAGGATCTCACGCAGGAGCAAAGCGCCCCTGTGGACCTCGTCGAAGTTTCGTTCAAAGACGCTCAGGCTCCCCGGCAGAAGACGGAAACAGCCGGCTATTGGCCACACTGGCTGGGTCCGAACTACAACGGCATTTCACCGGAAACGGACTGGCGGGCCAACTGGTCGGATAAGCCGCCGCAAGTTCTCTGGCGCAGCGAAGTCGGAACAGGCTACAGCTCGATTTCCGCCGCCGACGGCCGCATTTACACCATGGGGCACACAGCCGGCAACGAAACCGTGTATTGCCTGGAAGCAGACACGGGTAAAGTGATCTGGAAACAGTCTTATCCGGCACAGTTAGTCAATCATCTGAATGCCGGCGGCCCCGGCGCGACTCCGACCATCGACGGAGAATTTCTCTACACGAACAGTCGTGACGGAAGATTGATCTGTTTCGAAATCAAGACCGGCAACATCGTCTGGCAAAAAAATCTGACGGAAGCCTACCAGATGAAAGTTCCCGAATGGGGCTTCACCTGTTCTCCGCTGATTCGAGGCGAAAAATTGTTTATCGAAGCGGGCCGTCTGGTGGCGCTCGACAAAAAAACGGGGAACGAACTCTGGAAGTCCACGCCTCACATGCCCGGCTACGGAACGCCGGCTGCTTTTGAAATTGCGGGCACCGTTTATCTGGCATTGCTGAATAACGACTGCCTGGCAGTGGCGCGCGAAGACGATGGAAAAGAGGTGGCGACCTTCGACTGGCCTTCCCCGTTCGACACGAATTCCACCACGCCGATCATCGATGGCAAGACCATCTTTATCTCTTCCGGATATCGAAAGGGCTGCGCATTACTGGATTTTGAGAACCTGCAGTTAAAAGCCCGCTACACGAATCAGGATCTGAAAAATCATTTCAACAACAGTGTGCTCTATCAAAAGCATTATTACGGAATGGACGGCAATTCCAATCTGGGGCGCATCGTCCGTTTAACTTGCCTTGATCAGGAGACCGGAAAAATCAAATGGCGCGAAGCCGGCTTTGGTTGCGGGTCACTGTTGATCGCGGATGGCAAGCTGATCATTCTGTCCGATGAAGGGACACTGGTAACAGCCAAAGCGACTTCGGATTCGTATCAGGAAATTTCCCGATTCAAAGTTCTCGACCATCAATGCTGGACGGTCCCCGTGTTGTGCGCCGGACGTATTTATTGCCGGGATTCAGCCGGAAATCTTGCTTGCGTTGATCTCCGACTGTAACCCGACATGCGCTTTGAATCTTATGCCTGATAATGGCGGGCAATCAGATCGTTCTGCAGCCAGAGTAATTTGTTGAACGCCGTTAACGTTTTGACTTCGGTTTCCCGATCCAGGTTCAAGCCGAGAATCGTGCTGACTAACGCGTTCGAAACAAATCCCATCAAAGCGTTCATCTGAACCAGCGGAACATTCAGCTCTTTGCTGCCCGCTTTGGGGGTATGCATCTTGCCGACCATGTCCAGATACTGGACCATTTTTTCGTCGTAGGGTTTTGTGACGAGTGTTTCCAGATAACGCCCCAGATGCTGCTTGCGAAACTGGATCATTTCATGATCCACAGTCAGGGTCTCAATGCTAACAGGAATTTCGCCTTCATAACCGTGTTGGCGTGGCACAAAATGGCGTTTTGTGCAATCATATCGGAAGAGTTGGTCATAAACCGCATCAACCAGTGCAGGAACCAATGGTGCAATCGCGCCCGCCGCCGAATGGATCGCCTGCAAATCGTCCTCATTGACCCCAATAAACTCGGTGAGATATTGAAAACGATAAGGCAGATCGGTTTCCAGCTTTTCTTCATCAATGTGTTTCATTTTGGGTTCCTAATTCCAGAGAGCGACTATAATTACCTGACTCGAATACTCAAAACTATCACGAATTAATTTGATTCGCAGAATAACAGACGCAATAATAGACATCAATGTCCATTTATCGCTTACGAAGGACTTTTTTATGTTTTCCCAGACTGTTGAATATGCACTCAGAGCAATTGTCCATTTAGCAGATCAGTCTCCGAACCCGTGCACAACAGAGCAAATTGCGAAAGCCACCAAGGTCCCGCAGGCATATCTTTCAAAAGTGCTGCAAAGTTTGCGACAGTCGGATGTGGTTCATTCACAGCGGGGCATCGGTGGTGGTATCTCGCTGGTGAAGTTACCTGAAGAATTGAATCTGCTGGAAGTGGTGAATGCCGTCGATCCGATTTGCCGGATTAAAACCTGTCCACTCGGTCTGAAAGGTCACGGCGTGAATTTATGTCCTTTGCATCGCAAGCTCGACGACGCCCTGCGGGAAACAGAAACGGCTTTTGCGAATACAACACTGGCTGACATTCTCTCTTCCTCAACCAGCAGCTACCCACTTTGCAATGAACCCCACGAACGAGTGACGCCATTGTAAGGCTCACCTGTGATCCCCACCAGATTCTGCTGCCGCTGGCTGGATCACGTTGTCTGATTCCTCCCGAAACCTCGCCGGCTGCACAAAATCGTGACGTAACACTTCGGTTTCAAAGTGGCTTTGCTGCACCCCGTTTTGCGTTCCTGTTTCCGGCTCAGACTGACGTACATCGAGTTCCCTCGCAGAGACGTGTTGCGTGCCTGGTCGGGAAAGACGCGCCAGCTGTTCCTGTTTGACTTCATTGGCTTTCCAGCGTCCGACGATGTGCCCCGGAATCACCGCACCGGCTGTCACCGCGAGATCACTGAAAGGCAGCAGAGGAGAGGCGGCACCTGCAAGATACGTTGCATAAGCAGGGTACAACACACGGTATGCTTCCTCTTCCTGAGCATAGTTTTCTTCCGCGCGCAGGTAACCAAGGGCATCGTTCGTCGCGATCGACTCAGGCCAGAGAGACAACACAGGCAGAGAGGTCACTACAGCGTACGTTCCCTTATATTTGCGCGAGGAAAAATCCTTGGCGTGCCCCCCTTCATGCAGGGCAATCGCGGGAAGATCGGAATAGAGACTGATCGTGTTCGTGAACGGGTTGTAATTGTCTCCGCCCACGATGCGCCCCGGCAACAATGTATAGGACAAGGCCGTTAATGTTCCCGCGGTATAACGCCAGCCCCAACCCACAGATTTATTTTTTCGCAGCCGTCGCCACTCACCCAGCGGATCATACTCATTGATGCGCACCTTGACTTGATCCAGATGATTTTTTTCCAGGTAGTCGGCAATCGCAGCTTCTGTCTCCGGCGAAACATCATGATTGTCGACACGGCGGTTCCACAGCAGAACTTTTCCGGGAACCCCCACGACCCAGCCGATTCCGTCCAGAATTCGCTTAGGCCGGCCCCGCTCGATTTGCGATTCGCCCTCCGCGAATTCCATTTCGGGCTGTGGAACCAGACTGGTCTGATAAACATACGGAGTCGTAGCGCAACCCGCGACTAACGGGCACAAGATCAAAGCCGCAATCGCCAGCAGCATCTGTCGCTGCGCAGCAGGCACGCACGGTAGAAACATGACGGAATAACCATTGAGATAACGAGAGAGAGGTAAGAGGGAGGTGCTCGTTATTTATCAAAGATCTTTTTTTACAGCAAGCTCAGGTTTCAAACGCAGCATTTTAGCCCGGCGGTGCGGCAAAAACTGCCGGAGTCCGATGCTCACTCTTCTCCCTGAAATTTCCGAAACAGCGAGCGAAACAGGGGGATGCCCGTCATGAGAATTCCCGGACCCATAAACAGCCAGCCGAACAGATAATAAAAATACGTCGTTTTGAACACACCCGGTTCCAGTACCGCAGCCGCGGGATCTTGCGGATCATAATAAACGGTTACTTTCTGATGGTTCGGATATTTCCCGACAGTCTCCTCTGCCAGAGATCGATTGGAGGTTGAAATATCACTGCCAAACCAGATCGTTTTCCCTTCATGATTTTGACCATCCACCTGATATCGATAAATCACTTTTGCGGAATACGTTGAGGAGCTAGAGTTGCTGCTGCGATGAGTGGCCACCTTTGATTCCAGTACCACGCCCTCCGTCGTCGGCCAGTTGGTACTGGCTTTGGCCTGTTCAATCAGAGGCAGTCCCAGGAGATAGGTCACCAGAAAACCGGCGCTAAGGAAAATCACGCCGAGACACAGCACAAACATGCGGCCCGCTTTGAAGATCCTCAGTTTATTTTTGACCATCGTTTTACCCCCCGTTTATGTACTGTGAGAAGTAGAGACTGCGTTCCGTTTTCTCTGTCGATTCATGCTGCCGGCTTCGGCCACCACCGATTTCCACAATCGGCAGCTCAGAAGCAAATACTTCGTCATCGACTTCATGACATTGCATGGTTTCCCCTCATATTTTACGCAAGATCTTGCAGACTCCGCTGCACCAGATTCACAAGCGTGAATCATTAATGAGAACGTTTGAGATCTGCTGCAGGATTAAAAAATTCTGTTTGCACCCGAATCCCTGGCAATCTTTTCCGAATAAGCGAAGTTTGCCGATTTAGAGTGGAGAACTAAATTTCATTACGTCGATTGAATGATTTAAGGAGAATTCACTCCAGAAAATTATGACAGCTCATTTTAATGAACATATCATCAGACTACGGGGCTTTGTTAATCAGTAATGTCAGGCTTTAGCCAGGAAAATGTAGAAGCGATTTTTAGCCTTGCTGGCGAAAGTATGCCTGCACTTTCCGATTCCTTTAACCAGTGTTTTGATTTTAAATATCGGCTGGAACTGGGAGAGTCGGGCGTCTGGTCTCCGGAGGCATTAGACGAAGCGTTTCAGGGTCCTGGTCTGGTGACTCTGTTTCGAATTGGTGGGGAAGCAATGGTCGGGTTGATCCCGGCGAATGTTCCGTTACCAGACTGGTATGTGAGTCCCGGAGATTCGCAATCTTCCCGGTTGCAAACGTTGTCCCTGGAATGGTCAATGAACCTGATCCCGATGGATTTAGGAGATGTTGACGAATTTAAAACGTATTATGCCGATAGTTTACTAGCAGAAGTCTCGCAAGCTGCGCCCGCTGACTGGGCTGCTCTCTTGCGAATTAATTTATTCCAGGCAGAAGATGAAAGCGACGGCCAGAGCCCGAGTGCTGTGATCCCTGTAATTTGGCCACTGACGAAATTGCCAGTTACAGATTCCGCGGAAGCGGAAACAGATCCAGCTCCCCTGCCCGCCGCTTCATCCGCAAGCCCCTCTTACTCAGCGCCGGCCATGGGTCAAACCTCTAATTCCAATTCGAAAAACAATCCGTTAAACCGCATCAGCAAACTTCCTGTGCAGGCGATTGTTAAACTGGCTACGAAGAAAATTGAACTGAAGCAATTGCTGTCAATCTGCCCCGGTTCGCTCATTACCTTCGACAAGGCTTGTGAAGATCCGCTCGAATTGTTTATCAACAATCAGGTTTACTGTCAGGGAGAGGCGGTGAAAATTGGGGAAAACTTTGGTTTGAAAATTGACCGCGTCGGCTTCAAACCTGAATTCGAAACGAAGATCATCGAATTTTAGCCTGTGTCCAGGTTGCCTCTCGCGTCTCCAGAACAAGTCAAAACGAGCATAACCAGGATGACGTTATCATTAAACAGGACACGTTCTGGCCTCCTGCAGAGTGCTTTCCCGGCAGCGGACTGCTTTTTCAGCAGCTTCCGCAGCGGGGATGAAAACAGCACCGAACTGATACTCACAGCCTGCCTTCGGGTTCAAAAATATGGATGAAAATCAGGGAAATCGACTTTTTCCCGGAACGTATCGCGGCTTCACCGCGTATTATATAAGCAGACCTGATTGGCAAAAATTAATTCCTTTCCATGAGCATAACGCCATTCTTTTTTTGGTTCTCCGTTTGCGATATCTGATGTCGCTAAAGCAGCTTAAATCACTATAACCAATAGATTTAGGGCCCTTAATTTCATACGCTACTCATCCCATCACTTCGGCAGAACGATGTTGTACGTAAGTATCTGGTATTTCTTTCGTACAATCGAAGTGAATTTGGATTAAGCTGTTGCTAGCACAAATAGACGTTCGATATCATTTCACACGTGGATTCCAAGCTATTTTAAAGTGAACTTTTCATTATGAGTTCCGAGCCAAAATCTGACCGTTCAACGACGAATCAGGCACCGCTGCCCGAATTTTTTGCGCGGCCGGTTCCTGAAGCAGACGGGCCGGAAACGATTATCAGTCCGCTCGAAGCGATTCCTGTGCCTGACTCTGGTCGCGACAGCAGTGGCTCACAAAATCAACCTGCGCGGTCCTCTGTCTGGAATCGTCTCTTCCCACCCACAATTGATGATCCCGATGCACAAACCGAAATTCCCAATCCGTCAGGCATGGAACTGGAGCATTTCATCATTCGGGAACGTATCGGTCGGGGAGGAATGGGCGCCGTCTTTCGCGCCATTGACACCCGCCTCGACCGGGTTGTCGCCTTGAAGGTACTCAGCCCGGGCCAATCGCGCGATCCGGGATCGGTCAAACGTTTTCAGAATGAAGCCAAATCAGCAGCCCGTCTGGATCATGAAAATATCTCACGCGTGTTTTACATCGGCGAAGATCAGGGTTTGAATTTCATTGCCTTCGAATATGTCAAAGGCACGAATGTCAGAGAGATCATTCAGTCGCGAGGAATTCTGCCGGCTGCGGAAGCGGTGAATTATGCGTTGCAGATTTCTTCCGCCCTCAAACACATCAATAAAGCGGGTGTGGTACACCGGGATATCAAACCTTCCAATATCATTATTACACCCGGTGGCAGAGCGAAACTGGTTGACCTGGGACTCGCGCGTAAAGAAAGTGATAATGCTTCTGCAGACCTCACCAGCGCCGGCACCACTTTAGGAACGTTCGACTACATTTCTCCCGAACAGGCCAAAGACCCGCGCAACGTGGATGTCCGCAGCGATATCTATTCGCTCGGTTGCACACTGTACCACATGCTGACCGGCGAACCTCCTTACGGAGAAGGAACCGTGCTGCAAAAACTGCTGGATCACAGCGGGAAAAATGTCCCCGATCCGGCGGTCATCAATAAACAACTGCCTCATGAACTTTCACTGATCGTTCAGAAAATGATGGCCAGCGATCCGGAAGAGCGTTACCAGACTCCGGAAGAACTCATGTATCATTTGATGCAGGTCGCCAGCCAACTTGATCTGCGCGGAGTGAACCCGGAAGGACTGGTCTGGACGTCGCCCACCAGTTCACGCCTCGGAGTTCTGGAAAAATATGTCGGCTGGATCGCCACCGCAGCGGTATTGTTAATCGTGGTGGTACTGCTGGATCGCTATCCGGCATTCGACCCGTCCAATGTGGTACAAAATACCAATCCCAAAAAGGAAATCGGCTCCAGTAATCAGGTAACGGATGCCGGACCGGTCAAGTCTGAAAACAGTGTCTCTCTACCGGAAACAGGCACCGGCAATTCCAGGTCGATCACAGGCGCCAACGCAGTCGCCTCTGTCGATCCTCCCGATTCTACCATCTCAAAAAAAACCGGCGAAACTCCCGATACGGGCAAAACCGCTCCGGGCACAGACAAAACGGAAAAAGCGAATCTTCCAAAATTGGATCTGGATGAAGACGCAAAAGGCCTGGACGAAATTTTTGACATGCCGCTCCTCTCTTTTCCCAAAAATTCGATCAGCACATTACTCGACGCAGGGAATCCTCCTAAAAATAAAGTGCTCCTGGATAAAGGTTCCGACACGGAATTAGCATTGTCCAACAGTAATGAGCAGAGAAAAATCATGGTTCCGCTGGCGCCGGAACCGGACACGCGCACGGAAATCGAACCGGAACCATTCCCGAAAAAGAGCGAGAACGAATTCCGAAAAATTGAGATCCCCGCGATCACCATCATCAATCCCGATGGTACCCCGGGGCAGGATTTCAAAACGCTGGATGCGGCGTGTGCTGCCGCCGACGACGGAAGTATCATCGAACTTGGTTTTACCGGCATCCGCAAAGAAGCGCCGATTCACATCAATAACAAACGTGTTCGCATTCGTGCAGCGAAAGATCGTAAACCGGTTTTGCAGTTTGAATCTGTCGAACAACCGGCGGAAGGTTTTCAGACTCACATGATTCAAGTGGCCAACGGCTCTCTGGAACTGTTTGAGTTGGGAATCATGGTCGATGTGAAAGATCTGAATACCGATTCCTGGGCAATCTTCTCTCTGAAAAATGCACACGATATCCGCTTACATCAGGTGACGGTGACCTGTTCCAATTCCACCGGCCAGCAGGTTGCGCTCTTTGAAATGAACGAACCCATCAATCAGGGTCTGAACGATGATTCCATGATGGGCAAACGGCCGGTGAAAGAGTCCACGTTCATCGAAGTGATTAATTCGATTCTTCGCTGCGATGGCCACGCGTTTTCGATTCGCGAAACCGCTCCTACCCGTCTGGAAATTACCAATTCGACGTTGATGATCGCGCAATCCATGCTGGAACTGATTGGCTGCAATAACAAACCGACCGAAGGCGACCATCTGGAACTGGTTTTGAATCATTCCACGTTTGTGCTGGGGAAAGGGCTTACCGTCATCGACAGTGGCTCCATTCCCCGTGAATTGATTCCACTCCACGTTTCCGCCCGAAATAACATTTTCTTTTCACGAAGCAATGCACCGTTTGTATTGATGAAAGGAAATACCAACGAAAATGATTTTCGTCAGAAGCTTTTAACCTGGCGCGGCTCCAACAATTATTACGATCGTTTTGAAACCTTCTGGACGATTCAGTCTCAACAGGGAACAACGGGCACGCTTTCACTCGACGCACTCGATTGGAAGGATATCTGGGGGCTCTCTTCTGAAGTGAACAGCTATCAAATGGAAATTCCCTGGATGGCTGATCGTCAGAAACTGATCCACACCCCCTGCTCTGAATTGCAGCCTGTGCATCTACAGTTTAATCAGCCCACTGACGGCAGCCCGACCATCACCGCCATTGATCGTACCAACGCCGGTGCCGATCTGGTCGTGCTACCGGAACTGCCACGCGCCATCAAAGCGCCGCGAACGGAATAAGCGATTCCTCCGTTTCGATTTCCAGCAGACTCTGCGAAATCAGGCCTGTGAGAAATGGCCTGTGATGTGTATGATTACACCACTCTGTCCGCCTGTATTGAAACAGGACTGCTAAAGTCCCAGTCTAACTCTGCCTGTTCGATTTGTCTCATGCATCGTCGATCAACACAATCTGAAACATCGCCAAAGTCGATCCTGCGTGAGCGGTCTCCCCGGCGATGGATTTCGTATTTGCTCGTTGTGACTTTTGTTTCCGTCAATCTTTGTGCTGCCGACGACTCGACAAGTTCTTATTTTGACGGATTACGACAGCGCCATCTGTTCGGGATCGCCGAAGGGTATTGCCTGAACCAGCTGGCGCAGCCCCGTATTTCCGATCAGGATCGTGCCCGTTATACACTGGAACTGGCACGCACCCTGGCGGCGCACGCGATGGTCGCGGCTGGCGATGAACAGACCGAACTCTGGAACCGTGCAGAGAATACACTCACCCAGATTTTAAAAGATCATCCGAACTGGGCCGATGCGCCGGTGTTCGAAGCCGAACGCGCCCGCATCTCTGCCCGGAAAGCAGACATCCTCTACTGGCAATCGAAGGCGGCCCCCCAGAATGAAACGCTCAGACAATCAGCAATGGCAAGCCTGAAGCAGGCCGCCACGGAATTGATCAAGGCGGAAAACGAGTTGAATCAACTCTTAAAAAAAGCGGGCACGCATCAGAACTTTACCGTACTCGAAATAGCCGTCATTCGTGATACGCTGCTGGACTTTCAATTACTCATCGGGCAAACCGATATGAACCTCGCCGATTTATACGGCGATCCGCTTCCACAAAAACAGGCGGCTCTCAAAGCGGCTAAAGAATGGCTCGAACCACTGTCCCGACGAGCGACCACGCTGCAGGTGACCTGGCTGAGTAAACTGGCGCTGATTCAATGTGATCGCTTCGAAGGAGATTTCGCAGCCGTCGCGCGTGCGATTCAGGCACTCATCAAAGAAGACCCGCCGGCGTACCTCACTGAGCCGGTCTTCGTGGAATCAATGCGGGTCCTGCTGGCGGAAAACAAAGCACAACTGGCGGCGACACAAATCATCGACTTCCGACAGAAACATGGCGGCTACTCCAGCGAACTCGGCTACCTGGAAGTCGATGCCCTGATCCAACTCAGAAAAATCGCGCTGGATAAAAAACAGGAAGCCCTTGCTGCAGAAATCTGGCAACAGATCGAAACGCGCACACAACACCTGGGTCTCTCTCAGCCCGGCTACTGGGCACAGCGCACGAGAATGCTGGTCAACCAGCAGCATCAGGTAGACCAGTATGGCAGTGATCTTTCTCAAAGCCTGAAGCAGGCGCAACTCTTGTATTCACAGGGAAAAATCGAACAGGCCATCGCCGCCTACAATCAGACATCAACACAGGCCGCCGCATCAGGCAAAACCGATCTGGCTTTCGAACTCGGGTTCACCAGTGCTTCGCTGCAGTTAAAGGCCAAACAGTTTAAACAGGCGGCGACCGAGTTCCAATCGCTGGCCCTGCGTTATGATGCGAATCCCAAAGCCGCCGACGCGAGCCTGCTGGCCTCCTGGTGCCTGGGGCAACTCTATACGCAAAGCCGGACGAAGTCGCGCCGACTCGCCTACACAACCGCGCTGGAAGAATTGCGAAAACGTTTTCCCGGCAGCAGCAGTTATCATGAAGCCGGCTGGATGCTGGCGCGGCTGGAAGAATCACGATTGCAATACTCGAAAGCACTCGTCCTGTATGCGGAAATTCCGGACAAGCATTCGAAAGCAGCCGACGCACATCTGGGTATCGCCCGCTGTTATGAACAGATTCTGCTGCGACTGGCCGCGCTGAATCAGCCAACCGATGCCTGGCGGCAGGAAGCCATCGATGTACTGGAGAAATATCTGGCCGGTTTTCCTGATCAGACAAAACCGGAAATCCTGCTCTCCCAGGCGGACATCGCCTTGCGGCTGACACGCATCTATCTGAATGACAGTCCCCCGTTGTACGCGAAAGCGAATCGGCTGCTGGAACTGATCGTTCACACGGCTGTCAAAATGATTGCCGAACTAAAAAGAAACACCGAACGTTCGGAAAGCAGCGTCTCCCAGACGGCGCAGGAAATTCAAGACTGGAATCACATTTCAAACCAGGCACTGCGGCTGCAGATCATCGCGCTCGCCGGACAGGGCAACCCGTCCTCAGCACAATCACTGGTGGATAATCTGGAAACAGCGGGCACCGATGAAGTGCTGTCCGTGTTGAATGGCATTTCACAGATTGAGCTGGATCTCGCGCCGGAAGTCCGCAGAGAGCTGGGGATGCTGCAGTTAAAATCGGCCGAGAAGCTGGCAGCCCGCCGCGACGAATTGAACCCGCAACAGATCCAGCGACTGGACCTCTGTCTGGCCGAAGCCTATCTGGCGGTTGACCAGCCGATCAGAGCGCTTGAATTTTATCAGGGTCTGTTAAAGCAGTCTCCCAACGACGGCTCGCTCATCAAACAGGTGGCACTGCTCCTGGAGCGCTGTGGCACCAAAGCCTGCCTGCGACAGGCAGCACAAAAATGGCGGCAACTCGAAGCAGTCGAAAAACCGGGCACCCTCCCCTGGCTGGACGCACGGCTGCACATCATTCAAACTGCCTTCGGCTCCGGCGACGAAGCCGAAGCCAAAAAACTGCTCGGCGTAACAATGTTACTCTACCCGGAACTCGGCAACGATGACCTGAAGAACCGGTATCGTGAAGTGGAAACGCGGATCAGGAAGTAACACAGTGGAATATTCAGCTTTAAAATTCCCCGACCGTTTCTCCTCCGTTGGGAGTGCTGAGAGCTTTGAGTACAGCCGGGTCGATGTCTTCGGAAAGAAAACGGACTGTTCCATCGCCGAGTAAAAAGATTGCGCCGCCTATGAACGGGCTCTCAAAACCGTGCGGACTCTGATTGATGCCTAACACCGGATCGCGAAAGTTTGTGGGATCGCCCCAGGGTTTGATACCAGATTTGATTTCGCCGGCCAGTAGTGTATTGGAAGTGCCATCGGTGATCTCTTTAAAGTTCATACCCGAATTCACATTGAACACACGGCTGTTGGCGGCATAATGCGCGGGCTGATATCCCTGAAACGCTGCCTGGCTGCTCTTCCCATCGTCAGATTCCGATTTCATCCCGGGATTCTGAATCGCGTTGATTCTGGTTTGAAACGGCTTACGGTTTGCTTCCGCGGTCCAGGGCTGATGAAAGTCGATCTGTTGAAATAAGTCTTTTCCATCAAGATAGGACAGCAGTTGTGAAACCCAGCTATGTTGGGGCTGGCCTGTGTCGCTGAACGTGCCGCCAATGGGGAGCTGGTGAAAGTCGTCATGATATTGCTCCAGCGCCAGACCGATTTGCTTGAGATTATTTTTGGACGTACTGCGCCTGGCGGCTTCACGTGACCCGGAAAAAACCAGTGCATCAGATGTTGTCATCCACCAGGCCTGATGCATGATGCTGACCACGCAGATTCCGATCATCACCAGCATCAGAAACATCGTGACCAGCGTGAGCGTCCAGCATTTGTTCCAGCGGGAAGCGGTTTGCTGCGTCGCAGGCTCTATTGCATTTCGTTGATAAAATGCTCGACAAGCGAAGTGAATGCCCACGGCAAACAGGATCAACGCACCAAGAAACCAGGCGGTGCGCTCCACAGAAATGGTGAGGCTGGGTATCGTTCGGCCCAGATACCAGATCCAGCCTGCAACCATTTGGAATGCCACACCAAAGGGAAATTCAATCCCCAAACAAAAAGCGAAGAAACACAATACGATGATCGATACCACCGTGATGGTTCTATGCGAGGTAGCCGGTTTAGCGGGAGTGCTGGGTTCTGTCGTCATCGTTCAACCTGATCTGTTCATCGCTTCTCAAAAATCGCCAACCGATTCTCCCCCAGCAGGAGTACTGAGAGCCTTCAGCAATTGCGGGTCGATCTTATCGGTAACAAAACGGACACGGCCATCACAGAATAAAACGTGTGCCCCGCCTGCAAAGGGGCTGCCAAAACCGTGCGGGCTCTGGTTGATACCGAACGTCGGGTCGCGAAAGTTCGTGGGGTCGCCCCAGGCCTTGATGTTGGATTTGATTTCGCCGGCCAAAATCGTGTGGGAGGTTCCATCGGTGATCTCCTTGAACTTCATGCCCGAATTCACATTCAACACCCGACTGTTGGCGGCGTAATGGGCGGGCTGATAACCTTTCGCGTTTTCTTCCTTGCGTTTTCCATTATCAAACGCGTAACCCATTCCGGGAATTTCCAATGCGTGTAGCTTTGTTTCAAAAACCTTGCGATTCGCTTCTGCAGTCCACGGCTGGTGGAAATCAATTTGATTATACAAGGGCACCTGATCCAGAAAGGGTATAATACGCGTGATCCAACTATGCTGCGGTTGCCCCGCCTGACTGAAGGAGCCGCCACTGGGGAATTGCTCGAAGGTCTCATGATAATTATGCAACGCCAGACCGATTTGTTTGAGATTATTCCTGGACTGACTACGTCTGGCAGCCTCGCTAGCACCCTGATGGGTCAGAACTTCATTCACTGTCGCTAACCAGACTGTCTGGTGAGCTACCCCCACAACAGAAAAACCTCCGGTGAAGGAGAGTACCACTAACGCGATCAAGGCAAACGTCCAGCGCACGCGCCACTGTTTCGGAACTGCGATTGTGTTTTGTGTTTGCAGACGTCGGAGGGCATAACCGCCCAGCAGTTGCATCACCACCGCCATGATCGCAACCAGCAAGAAGGTCGTCACCAGACCGGAGACCGACACGGTCATCAGTGGGATGACACGTTTTAAAAACGGGAACCAGCCCAGGAAAGTATAAAACAGGATTTGAATGGGATAAGCGATCCCGGCGCAGGCCATAAAAAAAGTAAAGATGACGCCGATCACGCACCACCCCGCGATGCCCACAAACCACGCCACGATAGTGCGTCTATTCTTTTTCGGCGGCTCAACCGGTTCACTTTCCATTGAGCGTCTCCTGAGCTGCTTTAAGCGGCAGCACCTTGATCGCTCCGTCGGTGAAGAGCACCAGTTGCTGATCGTCACCATAAACGGCCTGCTCGAAGGCGAGCGGCTCTGCGGGTTCGGTTTTCTTGTCGCCCGTCACATAACCGTACTTCACCTGCAGGTCGCCGGGCTGAAACCAAAACTCTTCCGCGAAGGTCGCATCGTCTGCTTTCTCGGGGAATTTTCCCTGGTGCGTGGCGACGTGCATAAACAGAGCCGAACGTAATTCGCCGAGCTGCTTGCGACGTACTTCGAGCAATGCGTCGGAAGTTGTCGCCTGTTTTATTTCCGATTTTGAATCAGCCAGTTGATAAGTACGGCCGTTTTTCTCCCACGCACCTGGCGTGAGCAGTTCCCGCGCGCCGGAGATCATCGTGAGCACGAACAGAAACATCAGCCCCCAGAGTACGGTTCCCGCCAATGCGGCTTTGTAGGAAAGTACGGGCAGTTTCGAAAAATCACGCGCGAGGACATTCCAGAGTCGTTTAAAGATCCAGGCACTGACCAGCAGCACCAGCAGAAAAAACGAAATCGACTGCAGCCGCAGGCTGGCAATTTCGGTCAGACTGACGGAAGGCATCCCCGCCTCGGCGACCTGAAACATCGCGCAGAAAACAAAGCCGAATATCAAACCGATTCGAACCGTCATGGCGATCTTCTCCGCAGATGTGAAAACAGAAAGGCCTCTCCTCCATCATACAAAAGCCTATGCGATACGCGAGCCATTTTTTTCACTCCCGATGATTTCGTTCCGTCAGAAATGAAGGTCGGAAGGATAGCCTGAGTGGCCCTCTCCTCAGCGATCAGACACATGAGTCTGCCCCTGCAAAATATCCTCGTAGGGTCGCACCGCAGGTTTACACTCACAACGGAAATTCACAAAACATCCACACCTCACAACCCAATCGACTCTGACGGGCTGACATACCGGTTTGTCTCTTCTATCTTATTGTTGACTTTCAACACGCTTTCTCGATCACTGTTGGCAAGCCAACAGTGCCACCCACTGAGAAGCGTCTTGTTGTTTTTCTCTATCTGTTTCCTGCTCGCCGCGCTCGGCCTGAATTGGATTCGGACCTACTCCAGCTCTTTTGAGTCGGTATTAACTAAGGACGATTCACATTAAACACGATTCTGCATACCGGCAATGAATCATGAAGAAGTTGAGCGGCTCGGCGCGAGCCGCCGTTTCGTGAACGGATCACCGCCTCTGAAAAAGTGAGCCACAACCGACCTGAACGTGTTCTTATTCTTCCTGCTTCAATGACTCGACCAGCGTGTTGATTTCCATCGGCGTCAGGCGAATGGCGGTTTTTTCGAGCATCGTGCGGAAATGGGCGCGGTCGCTTTGCTCGCCGGGGAAACCGATGTTCGTACCTTCTTCGTCGTTGGAAGTCACGAGCACTTTACCGTCCTGGTCTAAAATGGCCCACCAGGGAATGCCGCCCTGGGCGCCTGCTCGCATGGTTTTCATCATCTCGTCGGAACCGGTCCAACGGTGATCGATCTTGATCCAGAGATAATCGCGTTCCCACAGCTTGCGTTCCTTGACCAGAAACCGGGAGAGCAGTCGACAGGGGCCGCACCAGGTGGCGGTTTCCTGAATGATGATGCGTTTGTTTTCTTTTTTCGCCTGCTTGAGCGCGGTCTGCAACAGTTCCTGCGCGTCGAGTGTCGGCACGGTATGTGCCTTTAATAACGTCAGTAATTTTTCTTTGCTGATCTTCCCATCAGCCGAGAGCGCACCGATGTCGGCGTTCGCCAGGCGTTTGCCTTGATCATCGGTAATGACCACGAAAAAGTCGGCATGGACTCCCTCAAGATTTTCGTCCAGCGTTTGTGCGAGTTCCTCAGCGGCGGCCCGCTTTTCGCCAGATGTGTCGATGGCCAAAACGACAAACGAATTCAGCGCCTCGCGCACGTCCTGATCTTCGTAACGCAGTTTCATCCACTGCTGGACAGCGTCTCCTTTGGGTTCGCCGAACAGAATCAGTAGATGCTGCATCGTGATTTTGGCATCCTGTTTTGATCGCGTGACGCGTTCAAGGGGTGTGCCTTTCACATTGAATGCGGCGGTGATCCGCTCTTCCAGCGTGGGAGGTTTATAGGGAGCCGGAGGTGGAGAGACTTCCACAACGCCGAGGTCGAGCGGCTGACTGTCTTCCGCTTTCACTGTCTCAACGGTCCGCCAACTGATTCTGTCAGGTTGATCTTTAGGGCGATTCACCAGATTGATGTCGTATTTCTGCCCCAGAACCAGATTGACGATCTCAAACCGCCCTGCTTGATCGGTTGTGGTTTTTCCACCAAAACTGCTTCGAAACGGTGAGTTATTGTTGGGACCTTCGTGTACTTTGACGCTATAGCTGATTTCGCGTTCCTGCATCGGCTCCTTTGTTTTTGCATCGACAAGCTTTCCAGAAGCGCTCCCCAGCGGACGAAGTGGCACGGTCACGGTTTTATCATCCGGGCCGATCTCGACGACACCCGCCAGTTTTTTGTCTTTGCTGCGGGCGTAAATCACCGTACGGTGCAGTTCGCGCTCGACTTTGAACTTTCCTGATTCGTCAGTTTTCGATTTCATATCGATACCTGCCAGGCTGGCGCGATAGATTCCGGTTACCTCGGCCTCCGGGACCGGTTGAGGCGGGTCACCTGTGACGATGGTGCCTTCCAGAATTCCTTTTTCCGGTCGGACGGCGTGAAAATTGAACTCCTTTTCCGATTCGCCTGCGATTTCAAATTTTTGAACGGTGTCTATTTTTTGAACGGCGATCTGTGCGGGGCCACGAATATCAAATTTTCCATCTCCGACAAACAATTCGAACTTCCCGTTTTCGTCTGTCGACGTGCTTTGCACGGTAATTGGCTGCACCCATTTATTTTTATTTTCCGGATTGGGCAACTGCACGCCCTGTATCTTGTTGGCGGCCTGCCCGTATTGATAGACGTCAATTCGCTGACCTTTCACCGGTTCATCCCGGGAGCCGACAGTCACACGACCAAATAAACGGGTCGCGGGGCGGAGTTGGAAATCCAGATTTTCGCTGGGCTTGCCCGGCAAGAGCGGAAAACCGGTGTGCGGCCTGGACGCCCATTTTTTGTCAGTCACGAGAACGAGATACACCATACCGGGAGCCGCCTTGATGACGTAGCGGCCTTCCTTGTCTGTCTGCGTCGTTGATCGAAATGAGTCAATCTGATACCCCTCACCGGAGGCGGAGACCGAAATCCCTTTTGCCGGCGAGCCGTCGGGAAGTGTCACACTGCCTGCGAGGGGGACCAGTTTTTCCAGTTTGATGGTCAATATGCCATTTCCTGTTTTTGGATCATAGCTACCCCGTTGAATCACGTGTTCTTTATCCTGAGGCCAGATCGTAAGCGGCGATTTTTGCCAGTGAGGAATCCAGGCAATGTCCACTTTGCCTGAGGCATCCGTTGTTTGCTGAACCAGACTCAAGAAATAGGACAGGTTCAGATCCTGTGGCTGATCCGGCTTTTTCAGGAGCCAGGGATAGATTTTCGCACCGGCGATCGGAGTGTCGTCCGTTGCTTTCAGCTGTACTTCCAGTGGCTGGGTTCCGTCGAGTGTCAAGTGGATGGGATGATCGGGGATCGCGGGGGGCTTCGTGATTTTGTCTCCGGCCTGACCACGGGGTAAAACGTAGGCTTGATAGTCCGCACCATGTCCATCGCTGAGTGCGAACACATAGTCAATTATCACATCCTGAGGCACGTGATAAACGACGTGCCCTTTTTCATCGGTCGTGTTGGTTCCCCAGTCCCTGAAGTCGCCGATGATGCCCGTTTTGGCATTGGCGATCGGCTTACCGGTTGCGTCGACGATGTGCAGTTCCACACGCCGCGCAGGCTGCAACTGCAGTCGCAGATCATGTTGCGCGTGGTCCTGATCAACGTTTCGTCGCAGGATTCGAGCCTGAGCGAGTTTCTGTCCTGAATCTGTGATCGCCTGAATCATCTGGCCGCGCACGTTCTTTTTTGAGGGACGCAAGATAAACCGCCCCTGCTTGTCGGTTTTTGTTTCCACGCGCTCCTGTTCCGGGTACCGCCATTCGACAAATACTGTCACGCCGGGCACCGGTTTGTCCTGTTCATCCACGACGATACCACTCAAGGTCACGTCGTCTGCAGCTTCCTGTTTTGATTTTTCCTGTGACGCTGGTTCAGCCGCCATCGCCATGGCAGGGAGAAACAGGAGCACAAGCACAATTGCATTCAGGCGCAGGGGCGAAAGGACGTACTTCATGGAATCTGCTTTCAGATTATGAGGACTCTGATTGCATAAGCCGTGTGCCCGCCGGCAAGCAGTGTCAGAAAATCGGATCTCGAACGGACCCGATTCAGCAAAAAGGAATCTGGCTTTATGATAGCAGTTGGAAATGAGAATTCCTTAATAATTCTGTTTTTGTGAATTCAGGAGCACAAAAATGCGGGTTTGCCCCTTGATTTTACTGTGAATATCAACGCGATTTCTCGATCACTGTTGGCAAGCCAACAGTGCCACCCACTGAGAAGGTGATTGGCGTGCTCTCCCTGTCCTCTCCTGCTCTCTGCGATCGGCCTGAATTACATTCGGGCCTGGGTAGCGTTCTTAATTCGAATTGTCCTTATAAATGCGGAGCAACCGGGGCGAATGCCCTGCGGCTAATAAGTCATTCCTGCTGTCAAAGTTCCTAAAACACGATCAGCCGCACGGCGTTAGCCCAATGGCACTTACTTTAGATCAGTGTGT
>TARA_R110002111_G_scaffold67_1_pt1 | contig 36092 bp, 21 predicted proteins | sample TARA_R110002111 | Tara Oceans TARA_R110002111 (sample SAMEA4397363) | marine metagenome | biome: Polar Biome; feature: [ZZZ] marine water layer (ENVO:01000295); material: water (ENVO:00002006), including particulate matter (ENVO:01000060) such as... | depth 199 m
TCCACCTCAGGCACCCTCATCATGATCAATGGTGAGGGTGCTTTTTTATGCGCAAGCAATCACTTCTGTCAGCAACGGTTCACCGTTGCTGATCAGGTTAACCAGGATCGAGTCTGGTGTGCCTGTTCAGAATGCTCAATATGATGCGGGCGTTTCAAAGATTCCTGGGCATGAAACATTTTATTTTCTTCGGTTACCGTGGACTGAAGCTGTTCGATAAGTTCACACCAGGCTTCCCGGTGAATACTCAGGACTTTAATGGCGTTTTGAATATAGCTTGCGTCCTGCTTGACGTCAGCATGGTTTAAGTTTTCATATACGAACACAAACAATGCTTTGAGTTGTTCAATCATTTCGGGTTGCTGAGAGCCGTCGAGTCCGCCAATCAGTTCGGCGACCAGGTCACGGCTTTTATCTAACGCGAAGTGTGTCTGTTCAAAATTGTGATTCTCAGCGGCCTGAGCTGCTTTTCTGGCAAACCGTAGTGCGCCATCGACAACCATGAGGTGTAACTGGTATGGTTGCGCTGTCAAAACCTGATTCTCGATATAGTCTTGTCCGTTCATCTCCCTGGTGGCCCCTCTGTTGGTTTGAATGAGTCGATAAATTGTGAATCGTGATTTTTCAGTTCGATCAGTTGTTACTATTCTTTTGCAGAGCTTCCAAAGCCGTCTGTTGTGAGTTCAACTGGTTTACAATGGTTTCCTGCACTGTGAACTGGCGAATGAGTCGGTCGCGCCTGGCTTCCAGAATTGTATTCAGATCGTCGACGCGCGTGTTGATCGCAAGTGCCGATGCCTGTAACGCATCAATCTGTGTCTTGAACGTGCCGGTAAACGGATCGGTCATCGCCTTGATTACATCATTCATGACGACGGCAAACCCTTTGTCTTCCTGCTGGAAGAACTCCGTTACATCACTGGGATCGTCAGCCAGTACGGTCTCAAGGATGGAGCTGTTTAAAGTCAGTTTTCCATCGCCGCCAAACTGCACTCCCAGGTCAGACATACTTTTGATGGAGTTGTTACTGACCGAAAGTTTTTTGGTGATCAAACCTTCCAGGCGAGAAACCGTTGTTAAAACCACTCCATTCCCATTCAGGACGCCCCGTGCATTGGTGTCTGAATTGTAATTCGTCAGTGAATTTTTGGCGTCAATAAAACTGTTATAAGCGGAGATAAAGGTGTTGATACTCGTTTTTACACCGGCAGTATCACGGGAAACGTTGATCGTAGCCGTCGAGCTGCCTGTGGATTTTAAGTCGATCTCCAGTCCGGTAATCGCGTCGTCAAAGCTGTTGGTTGATGACGTCAGTAAAAATGAGGTTTGCGGATTACTGCCAATCCGGATTAATGCATCGTTCGGATCAACGGAGGTTGCGAAACCGAAATTATACGAACTTTCCAGGATCAGCTCACCGGCTTTACCGCTGCGGGCAGAAGTGAAGGAAAGGCGAGCAGAGTTGAACGCGGTGCCATCGTCGATAATTGTCGCGGAAGCGATACCGGTGGCATTGATTTTTTTTGCGATCTCATCAAGCGTGTCCGTTGCCTCAACGGTTACCGTGGTGATCTGGCGGCTGTCAACACCGGTAGTCCCGGAACCTTTGATACCCAGACTTGCGGCCACGGTTCCACCGGAGACTTCTTCCACTTTGACATCGAAACTGCTTCCGCCGGTACTTTCCACGATAAAGCCATCGCCGGTATCATTCAGACGAGCATTGATTTGCGCGCCGGCTGTAGTGGCTGCTTCATTAATTTTAGTGAGTACATCGCCGACCGTTTTCAGAGTCGTTTTGTCAGTCAAACTGACGTTAAAACTAACTCCTGTACGATCAGTAATACGAATACTACCGGTCGGAACCGCTTTGCCATTTTTGGCATAAGTTGACAATGATGTCTTTTGGTTGATGTAGCGAAGATCAAGTGAATCGGAATCAACGGTATGTTTTGAATCTCCCAGAACCGCATCGATTTTCAGAAAGCCGGCCAGATTTCCGGTGACATCCTGAATTTCAATCGCCGTACCGGAGGGAGCAGAGGTGTCCTTGATCTTAATGCCGGTCTTTGTGTCATTCAGACTGGCTTCAATTTGAATGGAGCCGTTGGCGTTGATCAGGTTGATCACGTCATTCAGAGTTTCCGCAGACGAGAAATCGATGGTGGTGTTTCCGCCCGCACCATCGATAAGATTAACCTGGCCTGCATTCAGCACCGTTCCCCCTGCTGAAACTCCGCCGTTCAAGCTTCTGAGTAACACCGAATCCAATCCGCCCGAGAGCGTGCCGCTGATTGTTCCGCCAGGAGCTGCGGTTTGAATTCCCAACTCACGAGCCGTCAATGAACCGTTCAAAGCAGTCACTTCAAACGTGCTTGCCCCGACTGTATTGTCTGTCAGAACTAACTTTCCGTTAACGTCGATCGCAGCAGTAACTTTACCTCCGTTCGAGCCATTATTATTGATGAGATCAACGACATCGCCAACAGTCTGGGCAGTGTCGAGGTTGACGTCGAAGGTCGATGCGTCTGCGGCGATGATCTGAAAATCATCTGAGCCGACGACGGTTGTAATACCGTTTCCATCATTGATTTGGGACAGATTAAAATCACTGGTGACCCGATATACGGAATCACCGTTAAAAGTAGAGGCAACGACCGACTTCAGAATTCCCAGGTCGGCGGCAGTTTGGCCGCCGCCTACTTCACTGACTTTAAGCGTGCCTAAGCCGGAACTGGTATCGGTAAAGACCAGGTGATCATCTTCAATGCTGGCGACAATCGATGTGGCTGATTTATTAATTTCATCAAGGACATCATCAATGGTGACGGTTTTGGTCAGGTCAATCACCTCTGTCTGACCATCGCGGTCGGTAATACGAATACTTCCCCGTTGAACTCCCAGACCATTGTTCAGTTCTTCCAGCAGTTTGGGCTCGTTCAGCTTACCGCCATTTGAGAGTGTGATGGTCGTTGCGGTTCCAATGGGTGTCGTATCGGAGTCAGCGAATCCCTTGGAGATGACCTGATGACTCGACGATTTACGCAGTCCCTGCAGCTGATAGGAACCTGAAGTGGCAGTACTATTGGCGGCGACACTGAATTGACTGCTGTCGGAACTGGTGGCCTTCAGGGTTTCAAAGGTACTTTTCAGATTGAGTTTTTGAACGGCAGAGTTCAGCGTCAGCAGGTTGGCTTCGAGGGTTTTGATTCCCCCCTCGGTAGCTTCAAATGCGGATGCACGATTTGCCAGACGTACGAGGGCATTCTTCTGTACGCCGATCAGGGCGTCCACAATTTCTGTAATATTTAATCCGGTAGCCAGACCGACACCGGAACTGATGCCTGACATTTTTTACCAAGCCTGTCTTATGAGTGACTGAGTAATTGCTGCTTATAACGCTGAATGGCCCTCACTGGAAATCACAAGTGTGAGCAGGTACTTTTTCTTCCGCTGGAAAATCAAGTTGCCAAAGTGCGAACATTGATTCTGCGGTCAGCTACTGACTCTTGACAAAAATCCGCGCACGAAGAACTACTGCATCTAAATATATATCGGTTAGTCAAAGGATGCTGCTTGAGCGGTGTATGCGAAGATCGGGATCGAGAAACGGGATTTTAAGAGACTTTGGCGATTTTGACGAATTTGCAGGCCGTATTTCTATTCGATCACGGCATAGGAAAGTGAAGTAGCAAACGAAAATCGCTTGAGTCGCAAATTGGGAAGCCCCAGCGTTTCCATCGCTGCCAGGGTTTCCCCGGGAAATAAATTCATATTGAGTTCATCAAAGGCGATAATGGCCCCTTTGGGCATCCGCGGAACGAGCAGTTCCAATGCCACTTTGGTGGGTTCGTACAGGTCTGCATCCAGATGTAACAGGGAGACAACCAGATGCTGATTTTTTTCCAGGTATTCCGGCAGCGTAACGCTGATGTCCCCTTTGACTAACTCGACTTTGGGAATGTGATTCAGATAGCGGGTGGAGTCATAAAGCTGAATTGCTTTTTCCAGATCTTCCATCGCATTTTCTTCCGACTTAAATCCGCCCACTTCGAGATGTTCGCTGGTCCCGCTGGTATCTTTTTCGCTGAGTGAAGGGAAACCTTCGAATGTATCAAAGCCGACGATTTTTCGGAGGTAATTGACCGGCTCCAGAATGGCACTGAAATTCGCCCAGGCCATCAGGCTGGCACCACGGTGCACGCCCAGTTCTACAACGGAGCCGTTGACTTCCAGTTGTTGTTTGAATATTTCATAACGTGCCATCAATTTGGTGATCGCTTGCCGGGAAACGTATTTGGTAAACGCATCGAGTTTGTTTAAATTGGTGCCGACACTCGATTCCCAATACTGTTCGACGGCATTGAGCGCATTCAGGTCGCCTGCAGATTGGTTCTGTGACTCACCGACGTTGCCCCGTAACAGGCCTTTTTTTTCTGCCATGTCAAATCAGCTTTTTATGAAGTGTTGCTGGAAAAATCAGGTCGTAGTCTGATTATGTTTGTTCTCCGGATCAGGATGCAGTTCGCTGCATGGCCTGTCTGGCACGCATGATCTCTTTGATGCGCCAGCCGTCTTTCAGGAATTGCGGGTCCCTCAGGTCCCGATAACGCAAATTGAGCACGAACCGTACATGGTTCGACTGGTTCTTGCAGGGAGTGTGCGGAGTCAGGCTGTGAAATAACAGAACGTCTCCTACTTCCAGAGATGTGGATACCACGCGCTCGAAACCGTGAACGACATCGGGTGGAAGCGAATGCCATTTGGTGCTGATACCGTGATCGTGTTCATCATGCGGGACAGGTGGTTTCTGATGCTCGCCCAGCGCAAACGACAGGCTGCCATTTTTGTGGTCAGTTTTCTGGAGAGGCGCATATAGGGTGATGGTCGAATAGGGGCCTTCATTGTAATACCAGTCCTGATGCCACGCAGCAAGATGCCATTCTGCCTGAGGCATGCTCATTAAAATGATGTATCGGTCGTGAATGGAAATTTCAGGCGAGAGCAGTTTTTCCAGAATTGCCAGGAGCTTTGGATTTGCCCCCATCGCATGCAGCGAAGGTGCGGCATTCATCGAATCGTACAGGATGCTCTGCGCTCCGGGAGCAAGCTGCTCCAACTGCGTTAATCGGTCGCTGATTTGCGTAATCTGATTTGCGTTTTCGGAGACTTCAGAACCAAAGTGCCGTTCCAGCAGGCTGAGTCGTCCTGCCAGATCATTTCGAATTGGCAGAAAGTCCTCTGGATCAAACAGGTTTTTTACCAGCATCACGCCATCTTCCGCGTATTGGCTCAGATGGTCTTCTGAAAGTACAGGACTTTCTATTTCACAATTCAATGTACACAATTGATTTAAAGGCAGCATGATTTACCATTCCTGGTAGAACGTAGTGAGTGGAATCTTTATTCACCGTAACCAAATTGATCGACTAATGGTTTGAAAAAACGAGTGACCATGGCTTTTTCTGACTGAGACAACTGGTTACGCCACTTTCCCACAATCAGAGGTTGTATGATGGAAGACTCCTGCGTGTGTTCTTCGTCTATTCGAACCGACTGTGTCGAAAGTGAATCGGCGGAGGATACCGCAGTCGCGTATTGTTGTTCCGCGACCAGTTCACGCATTTCGCAGGCTATTTCAGAGATGACATCCAATTTTAACAGAACTCCCAGTTTGGTCGCCATCTGAAAAATCAGTCCTTCGGCATTGTCGGCAATATGTTCGTAAGGAATCAGCATGATTCCCGGCAGGCAGAGTGCATGATGGATTTCCTGATACGCGGCGACTGTCTGATCGACGGCTGTCGCAAAAGGAATCTCACTGTTTTCCATCTCGACGCAGACGACATCGCGGGGATCACGATAATGATAAAAAGGACGCACGGCATCCTGTTGAGCAGCTTCAATGGCCTCTTCTGTCAATAGATGAAATCGGAGAATCATGCGCTCGTTCACATCCATTGTGCCGATAATCTGGTTCAGTTCCTGCATCGTTTCCGGTTCTTCGACCTGAAACGTAAAGTTCTGGCTTTCCCAGATTTTCTTAAATACTTCCTGTGACCAGTCTGTACCTGAGTTCGGAATTCCGAAATTGAAGATGATCATAATCTATCCTGTCTGAAATCGTGTATTGAGGAAGTGCACTATTATGGAACGGCAACGGAACCCCGGGCTCTAATATTACGTGAAGTCGTTCTCGATCGAATCACGCTGTCTGTTTTTCTGTGTAAGAAATTGCGGACGGGGCACATTCGCTTCAGCCTGTTTTTCCTCTCCGCGATAAGGGTGCTTGTCGCGGAAGTAATCAATCAGTCGCCCCTGGTATTCGATCAGGATTGTCTCAAAGGTAATTTGATTCCGTTGAATCTCAAGTACAATATCGGCGGCCCGCCATTGAGTGGCAATTAAAATGACATCAACGGGTTCTTCAATCAGTTGATCTCGGAACAAAATTTCCTGACCGGTGCCCGGTACAAACGTGCTGACTTTATTCATGTCGGAGTCGATCACGGTCGGGAATCGTTTTTTATCAAGCTGGTTCTGGTTAATAAACGCAGCAGCTTTCCCCGTGCCGCCCCAGATGGCAACGCGCTTGCCTGAATCTGCAAGGTCTTCAAACTGAACTGCCAGTTGCGACGCCGACCGCAGGGCTTTTTCCTGGAAGGCAACCGCCTGACGTGCGAGTTCCACCTGATGATCCTGTGGCTGAAAACTGGCCATCCCGTAAATGACTTCGCCGTTGTAGCTGGTTTGAATCAAATCCACGGTGGAAGCACACCGGGTCAACAGGCGTTCCAGCGACCGAGTTGTGAAGTGAGAATTGTGTTCATAGAAAAAGTCCACGGTACGACCCGCTGCAAGCACGCCATCAATGCAGGGGACTTCGATAAACAGTTTGGTCGCACATTCGGCCACATTGGCGGCAAAGGCGACTTCCTGGGCAAAACCGAGCGGGTTCATCAGATGTTCAAACACGTGCCGGCTGATGATTAAATCGGGACGAAGTTCAGCCAGATGTTTGCCCGGCTCGAACAACATGGCTCGCGCATCAATCAGGCCTTCGGTTTCGATTTCCGCATTCGGGTCAAAACCGATAAATTTTCCGGTGGGAATTTTTTTTGCCAGCGAACGCAGCAGGTGACCTTCTCCACAACCAATTTCCACGACGATCGGGTTTTCGGGCAGGGATTCGGCGATCAGATCGCATACCTTCTGCAGGTGTTCCGACCAGATGGCCCCTTTGTTGAACATCAGATTCGGCTTATCGGAGTAGGGGACTTTGGCATAATCGAAGGCGGCATTTGAAATATGTCCGCAGTCAACACACCGCATGAAATCATGTGGCAGACGTTCCATTGCCTGAGCTTCTTCAGAGCTTTTCGGCCAGGCCAGCGTCGTCAGCGGTAGCAGGCCACCATCATAAAACTGAACAGCGATATGATAGCTGCAGGCAGGGCAAGTATAATTCCGCATGGCAGAATTCAGAATTTTGGAGTGATCTTCAGTTTCCGTCTTATTTGAGGAAGCATCCATGCTTTGATCCTTGGTAGAGGCCGCGCTTGTCAGACCGGTGAGAGATGGAAGAGTATTTTTGTGAGTATCCACTTGTTGTAAAGCTGATTCGAAGAATGTTTCCATTTCCCGAATTGTGTTGATGTCTTCAAAAACCAGATGGCTTTTGGAGAGGATTTTCAGGCGGAGTTGATCCCGGAAGTTCTCATCTTCGCCGATACGGCAGACGAGATCGACGTATTCGTCAATCGACGAAACGACGCAGTCCATGATGCCCATTTTTTTATAGACGGCCAGCATCCCACGGCCACGCATATATTTCGCCGGCAGAGTGACCACAGGTGTTCCGATTGCCATCGACTGGTACGATGTGTTTCCTCCGCCAAAGTGTAATGGATCAAGCATGACATCGGATATATATATCAAGTTCAAGAAGTCGAAGGTCGACATTCCACGCAACCAGAGAATACGATCCACCACGTCCGGAAACGTTTTTTCAAAACGTTCAACCAGCAAATCTTTCCATTTGGAAATGTTGTCACGAATCATGACAATCCGGGCCTTGGGGTCTTTCCGTAGAATTCCTGCCAGAACCAGATCAAATTCGGGATGAATTTTAAACAGTGTTTGGGGGCAGGCATAAACGTGTTCATCGTCGGAAAGCCCAAATGCGCTTCGTGCTTTAATCTTGTCGGGCAAAGTGGGACGGTAGTAATAGGATGGCAGTGCATCCAGCTGAACCAGCCGCTCCGTATAGTGTTCTTGTGCGTCTTCCGGTTCGATCAGTTTGCTGGAGATAAAGTAATCAATGGTTTTCAAACCGGTCGTAATCGGGTGGCCCCAGGTCACGCATTGCACAGGCGCATGTCGTGTGGTGGCCAGCGAAAAAATAAACGAATCCATGCCGATGTCGGCATAAAACAGGACATCCAGTTCCAGGCTTTGCAAAACCTGATTGGCGCGTTGCAGATCGATTCCCAGAAAAACGTACTCATCTGAATTCTCCCGGATTTCCTGAGCAACCTCATCATTATATTTTGTGGGAGAAATTGTAATGACATGATACTTCTCCCGGTCAAAGTTTTTAATGATTCCTTTCATCAACGAACCGATGGTATGTTTATAGAACAGACTGGAAATGAAGCCGATGCGAATACGACCATCACGTTCGACGGTCGGGTTCTGCTGATCCCAACTGAGTGTGTTATTCAGTTGATATAATTCCGCCATCCGTTCGATAATCGGACGGTCGTTAAATCCCTGGTAGGCCAGATAGAAGGTGCCGGGAGTCAATTTGATAGACGTGTCTATCTGCACTTGATCGGCGTGCATCTCCTCGATTTTTTGCATAAATGAAATACGCACATCCTGAATCGCTTCCATCGAAGCAGGAATGGGCGGCAATAAACTGGCCAGCGCAAGGCGGAATTCCGGTTGAGGCTTTAATTCGTAAGCTTTTTCCAATGCCTCTTTCGCATCTTGAAACTGTCCCATTCCGTGATAGATGGAAGCCAGATTACTGTAAGTCTGGTAAAAAGTGTTATCCAGTTCGATAGCACGCAAAAAACTTTTGAGGGCTTTTTTGGTCTGTCGTTTTCGGTTTTGGACATGGCCTCGATAATTCCAGAGGACCGCATTTTCAGGATGGTATTCGAGTGCTTCATCGACATGCTTTTCAACTTCTTTTTCTCGCAATTGCCGAGAATAGAGATCGATCAAATGCAGTCGCGATTGTAAATGGTCTGGCTCCAGCACCACCAGTGATTCAAAATATCCAACTGCAGAACCGATTTTTCTCTGTTGCACGCGGATAGAGCCCATGCCATACAGGGATGCTGTATTCGTCGGATCGCTTTGATAGAGACTCTGAAAGATCTCATAGGCATAGTCCAGATCACCCAGAGAAGCCACTAATGAACCCAGTTGAAATGCAGCTCCGGGGTGATTGGGCTGTTTTTTCAGAACTTCCCGAAACGTAACCATTGCTTGAGAAATCGCTTTTGACGATTCCTGTGCCTTACCCAGATGGAATAGAATCTCACAATTTTCAGGCGCTCGTTTTAAAGCATTCCGAAAACATTTGATGGCAGTTTCAAATTCTTGCTGCTCGGTATAAACGATGCCCAGGTTGTTTAAGATTTCCCAGCTGTCCGGCTGTAGCGCGGCAGCTTTTCTAAGAACCGCGATGGCTGATTCGTACTTTTGCTGTGATGTCAAAAATACGGCATAGTTTTTCAAGGAATCGAGGTGATTGGGAGCAAGTCGCAGTGCCTGCTGATACGACTTTTCAGCAGCCTCCGGGGCTTCTGCCTTCGACAGCGCATTAGCGAGATTGAAATGAGCCGTAGGGACCTGAGGTGCCAGTTTCACAACTTGCCGGCAAATGAGGATCGCTTCCTCGAGGTCATCCTCTTCTTCCTGTAAGAGATTTCCGAGATTAATCAGCGCATCGATGTAATCGGGTTTTAACTGAATGACCTTCCGGTAAGTTTGAATTGCTTGTTTCTTTTCTCCGGAAGCAACCTGTGTGATTGCCAGATTCAGCATGAACGCCGGGTTTTGAGGTTCAAGTTCCAACGCACGATCATAATTCGTCAGCGCGTCCTGATATTGTCCTAAGCCTTTACAGGCAGCACCGCGATTCGAAAAAAACGAAGCAATCCCGTCATTCTGACAAATGGCGCGCGTGATAAAATCGATGGCTTTTTCATATTGTTTGAGATGCAGATACACCACACCCAGTAAATGCAGGGCATCAGCTTGACTCGGGTCGTGCAGCAGAACTTCACGATAGAGTTCTTCTGCCTGTGCGAGATTTCCCGCCTGGTGCTGTTGAACCGCCGTTGCCAATAGTTCCTGGAGTGAAGGCATAGGATCTTCTTTGAATCACGGTAGTAATTGAAAATATTTCAATTGGAGCTGCTGAAACCTGCCAGGCAGGGATCGCTCAATAGACTTTCCCGGTTATTCTGTTTATATCGGCTGTGCTGGGGAGATAGATAAGCGGTTTCTTTCGTCAACGGCAAATCGTGATCAATGGAGGTCTTTTACTGCGAGGCATCTGGGAGAATAGGAAGGACAGCAGTTATAAATAAAAAAACACTACCCATCGTAAGATGGATAGTGTTTTTGTAAATATAGTTTTTCAGTCGGTAAACGACTCTCCCGAGGATTATCTCAAGAGGCTCAATACCTGCTGCGGGTTCTGGTTGGCAATCGAGAGTACCGAAATACCAGCCTGGTTCAAAATCTGAGCTTTCGTCAAATTCGCGGTTTCGACAGCGAAGTCGGTATCCACGATCTGGCTTCGAGCTTCAGAAATGTTTTCCAAAGCAACCCCCAGAGAGGAGACGTTGGTTTCGATCACGTTCTTCTGAATCGCACCCAGTCGACCACGGAGTGTTGAAACCCGGTTGACCGCTTCTTCGATGATATTCACCAGATCAGATCCAGGAACCGAAGGTCCGACGTCAAGCAGACTCTTACCGCCGCCCGATCCCAGTTCGAACAGTTTACCGGAAACACCACCCAGTCGGGCCGTGTTCACCGCTTCAATTCCGATACCAACCTGACCAGCGGCTGACACGTCCTGTCCAATCTGGAACAGTGAACCACCGCCTGTAATGGTGATACTGGCCGTATTGTCAACTGTGTTAGCAGCAGCAGCGAAGGAGAATGATGCATCCAGCTGTTGCGACCGCAGGTTCGCCTGCAGACCAGAACCCTGGGCCACCTGGCCATTGATTCTGGCGACGATATCTGAACCAATATCTCGTTTCAGAGCATTTCCATCTACCACATTGTCGACGGTATCAAACGTTCCCGACAAAACATTCACATCAACAAACTCGTCAGCACCATAGTTATTGGCGCTGAAAGTCAAATAAGCGCTGGAACCACCAGTCAATACACTAGCAGCGGTGACATCAACAACACCGCCACCGGCACCTTCCACAGCCGTTGAGAGCAAACTGTTGGTATCGGCATTACCATCCAGTAACGACTTGACAGAGGTAGCGGTCGTTGTAATCGCATTATTTGCATCAGATGCCACTTGAACAATGATCTTAATTTCAGTGTTCGAATTATTGAATGTGATACCTGCGACACTATTAGGACCATTCGCAGCACTAATTTCAACACTAATATTTTGTCCGGTAGCGCCTAAGTTACTGTCTGACGATCGGGCGTCGGTAAATGTAAGATCCGAGTTCGCAGCAGTACTGTCGACAACCACGTTGCTGGCGACCTTATTCGTTTTAGTTGCAGTCACGCCTGTAATGTCGGTTACACCGTTGACAGCATCACGCACGTTGTCCAGCGAACTGGAAGCACCCAGGAAGAGCACCTGACTACCACTGGACCCACCAATTTCAAGTGTCGTCGCAGTTGCCAGATCACCGGGTACAGCTTCGTAATCCAGACTGGCTTGAGTCGCGGCAGTTACGATTGTCGCATCCAGTGTAATCGAACTGCTGGAACCGAATACCGCTTCGTTGACCTGAAAGTCAGAGAGTTTGGCAGAGTCGACTGCAGAGGACTGTGTTCGGAATGCTTTACTTCCGTCGATCAGTTTATCACCGGCGAACGATGTATTTGCTGAAATTCGGTTGATGGCAGACAATGCAGTGTCAATCTGCAATTGATTAGCCTTGATTTCGTCTTGAGATAAAGCACCTTCGTTCAAACCTTCCTGAACCAGACCTCGAACCTGGTTCAACAGGTTGGTGACTTCACCCAGAGCCGAGTCAGCAGTCGCGATTACGTTGCTGGCACGGTTACTGTTTTTGATAGATTGTTCAATAGCAGATACCTGAGATCGCAGAGTTTCACTGGCGATCAAACCTGAAGGATTGTCTTTACCGGAGTTGATTTGCAAACCGGTTGACAATCGTGTCAGTGAGGTATCCAAAAGAGTTGTAGATTTATTTAAACTACGCAAACCTCTGATCGAGGCAACGTTAGTATTAATACGTGTCATGGCAAACAGCCTTTCTCACTTGTAATGAAAGCTTCCCAAGGGATTTACTGGGTTAAAGCTACTGTATAATTTTACGTTTTCGAATGATGCTGAAACCACTCGTAGACATTAGTTTTCACTCCTGTCAAATCCAAAATGCCAAGCAAATTGATACATTATGACAGGATCTCTCGAACTGATGTGGCTTATCTTTCCATAACAAAACCATTCCAGATTCAGATGACGTGATGAATGCACAGCAGGGAAACCGCGCGTTCACATCTTTAGATATCGGAATGTTACTTTGGGTAATTCAGGTGTCTTTGGTGTTTTTTTGAAAATAAACCGATCTCGCTGATATCACATACCGGAAAGGACTAGTCATGACAATTATCCGATCCGTCAACAAAACTTCGGCTGTGACGTCCATGTCGTAAGAGAGGAAAATCACGATCATAACATGTAAATGAATATCAATATTAAAGCAGGCGGTGTGATCCCTGCTTTTTGCCTAACCGGACCTTGCCTGGGCTTCGGGATGCGGATAATCGCTACAATCGGATACTCTTGACACGTGTTGCCAATCGTAGTTACTCACGTGTCATAAAAAGTAGCGAAGATAAGCAGGAGAGATTTTTCAAGGGGGCAGATAGTGGAATCTCGCTTATTCAAGGTGAAGAAATAAGAAGAGGGGGCGTGTGGCGGCTGCCTGTTAACGACGTCATGAATCTGCTGCAACCGGTCTGAGATTTCTGAGTGCAAATCACGATTCAGAATCGTGATGTCTTCTGGTTAGGGAGGTCAAGGCGTGAGCTCATTTCTGAAAGTAGTAATGCCTGCGGAGAGTGAAAATGGAGATGTGCATTTTGTGCCTGCTATTGCAGAGTTGTTGATTATGCGGGTTAATAACAATTGTTCTGATGAATGCAGGTCGTAACAAATGAACTTAGAGTTCTTCACCTCTCATAAATTTCAGGCAAAAAGTCTTTCTTAATTTCTCAAGATCACTGATCGGCAATGACGATCTATTTTGCACATCTTGCCAAAAGCAGACAGATGACAGCAGGTGATAGAATAAAAAGACAAATGATGTCGAATCGGTTGATGGAATAATTTAAAAAACTCATATTACACCTGCTCAGATCACTTTACTCTTTCAAGATGTATTCATCCTAAGAAGACCACTTTAACGAATCGCACGCCTTAGGGAGCAGCATCGCATGCCTTTGTGTCCCAAACACACTAGTCATCAGGTTAAGGAAGCCCACTCAAGATTAGGAAGATCGCTTGTAAAAATTCAAAAAACTCATCATCTCTCAACATTAGAATCAGAAAATCTTGAGACCATGTTCCGAAATTGGGAATCGAAATGGATGCATCGCCGCGAGTTAATCTCCAGTCGCATCCAGATGATTGAAACTCAACTGAAGGAACTGGGGAGATCGGAACTTCCGTTGCCTCAGTTCGCTATCTTTGACGCACCGGGAGAGGAGTAACACAACTCGATCTGTTTCGTCGTCATCTGAAGGAATTGATCACCGCCAGGCATCATCCTGGCCGTATCGCATCGTTTCAGTTGATTTCGAATTTCAGGATCGCAGCTGGTTGACGACTCTGCTGATTCGATGAATGGCTGCTTCGATTTCCTCACTCGTATTGAGGAACGACAGGCTCAATCGGACGGCAGAGCGGTAGACACTCTCCTCACAACCCATCGCCAGCAGCACGGGAGCCGGATCTCTCGAACCGCTGGCACAGGCACTTCCGAGTGAACAGGAAATACCGGCCAGGTCCAGGGAAATCAGTAGCGCTTCCCCATCCAGGCCGGGAAATGAGATATTGAGCGTATTAGGCAGCCGATGCTGTTGAGACCCGTTCACAATCACCGGCGGACATTGTTCGCTGAGTCCTTGTTGCAGGCGGTCTCTCAGCGAGGTGACGTTCCGGGTACGTTGTTCTCTGTCGCGGACCGCGCACTCGAGCGCGCGTGCCATGCCGGCGGCCAGCGCCACGGGTTCGGTGCCGGCGCGCCGACCCCGTTCCTGGTGTCCACCTGTGGTTTGTGGAAGCAAGCGGGCACCTTCTTTGACCAGCAGTGCGCCTACACCACGGGGGCCGTGAAATTTGTGAGCCGCCAGACTGATGGCGGTTACGCCGGAATCCTGAAACTGAAACGGAATTTTGCCGATCGCCTGAATACAGTCCAGATGCAGGGGAATCCTGTTCTCTTCACAGCGGGCAACAAGCGGGGCAATCTCCTGAATCACTCCCGTTTCATTGTGGGCCAGAATAACAGTGACCAGTTGAATCCGGTCCCAGTTTAGTTGTGTCAGTTGAGCGGGATCGATTCTGCCGTCCGCACCGATTTTAAGTAGCGACAGTCGAATGCCCTGCGGCGCCAGTTTACGAATCGTATTCACGGTTGCCGGGTGTTCGCCTTCGGTCAAGGCGATCTCGCCTGGTGTTCCGGTCAGAAATCCATGAATGGCAAGATTGATCGATTCGGTTCCGCCACTGGTAAAAATAACTTCCTGTGGTTTGGCGCCCAAGAGCGACGCCATCAGTTCACGGGCATCTTCCAGAATCCGCCTTGCCTGACGTCCCTCCGCGTGGGTACTTCCCGGGTTGGCGTAATGTGCCCGATACTGTTCTGCCACCAGATCCACGACTTCATCCAGCGGTCGCGTGGTAGAATTGTTGTCCAGAAAGATGCGTTGGGAAGCAGGAATCGACATGACTCGTCATTATTTCATTGGTGGCAGTAGAAACGAAAGGTTGTCAAAATTACCCTTTGACGGCTTCTTTCGCCTGAGCTTTGAGCTGGTTGGGAACATGTTCAATCAGCATATCGATAATGTCATCCGGCTTGAGTCCTTTACTGTCCGCCTGAAACGTCGTCACAATCCGATGTCGGAGAACCGCGTGTGCGACGGATTTGATATCCTCGGTCGAAACATGGAACCGCCCTTCCAGAATCGCTCTGGCTTTGGCGCCCAGGATTAAAAACTGGCCGGCACGCGGACCTGCGCCCCAGGATAAATATTCTTTGATAAACTTGGGCGCTGTTGCTTCCACGGGCCGTGTGGCGCGGACCAGATCACGGGCATACACAAACACATGTTCGGCGACAGGCACTTTGCGAACCACTTCCTGCAGCGCTAAAATCTGGCGGCCGGTGAGAGCGGCTTCCAGCTGCGGTTTCTGGTTGCCGGTCGTCTGCTTGAGAATCATTAACTCTTCTGCGGCTGACGGATAATTCACCACCACATTAAACATGAAACGATCCAGCTGCGCTTCAGGCAGCGGGTAGGTTCCTTCCTGTTCAATCGGGTTCTGTGTGGCCAGCACAAAAAACGGTTCCGGCAGACGATAGGTATTGGAACCGACGGTGACATGCCGTTCCTGCATTGCTTCCAGCAAGGCGGCCTGGGTTTTCGGCGGTGTCCGGTTGATTTCGTCTGCCAGCAAAACGTTCGTGAAGAGTGGCCCCTGCATAAACTGAAATGAACGATGTCCGGTTTCGGGGTCATCCTGCAAGACATCGGTGCCCGTAATATCAGAGGGCATCAGGTCGGGAGTAAACTGAATTCTGCGGAATGAGAGATGCAGGATTTTCGCAATGGTACTGACAAGCAGCGTCTTGGCCAGACCGGGCACACCCACCAGCAGGCTATGCCCCCGGCTGAATAATGAAATCAGAATTTCATCCACCACTTCGCTTTGACCAATGATTACTTTGCCGATTTCATCGCGCATCAGGATGTAAGCATTCGAGAGACCACGAATGGCCTGTGCCTCCAGATCCCGTTGCGCTTCTTCATCTTCCTGAATCATCACTTGATCATCATGGTCGCTCATATCCACAACAGCCTTATCAAGAAAATACCAAACTACTAAAACTCTTCCTCATTGTTTATACTTATCAGTAGAACCGAATGGAAGGGGCCGTTGGTTGTGTTGTGGTACGATACCCCGTTTTTAGATCAATCCTGTTCGCCAGTTAATGTGTTAAGTGTTGATGCCATCATAACTTGCAAAATAGAATGCGAGAGAGAACGTGTCCCAGTCCCAAGTAGCTTATCTTATTTTTGACGTCGAAGCGGTTGCCGACGGCGACTTGATTTCCCGGGTTCGCTATCCGGGTGAAGAATTAACGCCTCAAGCAGCGATTGCCAGGTATCAGGGAGAGCAAATGGAATCGACGGGCAGCGATTTTCTCCCGGCTACCTACATGTTGCCTGTTTCAGTCGCCGTAGCCAAGATTACCGCTGATTACCGCCTGCAGGATTTAACGGTGCTTGATGCGCCCCAGTTTCGTCCGCACGTGATTACAAAAAAATTCTGGCAGGGCTGGATACACTACGGTCAGCCTACTTTAGTGACCTTCAACGGCCGCGGTTATGATCTGCCGGTTCTGGAATTAGCCGCCTACCGCTATGGCATCGCTTTACCAGAGTGGTTTAATCTGGATGCCCGTAGTTTTGATCAGTCCCGCAACCGTTACAATACCTCGACCCATCTTGATTTAATGGATCTGTTTTCCAATTTTGGAGCCGGTCGTGTGACCGGAGGTTTGAACCTGCTGGCGAATCTGATAGGCAAACCGGGCAAAACCGGCATAGACGGTTCCAAAGTGCAGGCGATGTATGACGCAGGAAACGTGCAGGAAATTAATGATTACTGTCGCTGCGACGTACTGGATACCTACTTCGTCTTTCTCAGATCTCGCGTACTGACGGGGCAACTCAGCATTGAAGCGGAGCAGGCAATCGTGACCGAAGCCTATCAATACCTGGAACGGGAATCCGAAGGAAACGCCGCCTATCAGCATTATCTGAAGCACTGGGGCGACTGGGAAGCTCCTGAAGAATAAGTTTCAGGTAACTACTCTGCGTAGCGGATTTGCAGATTCGACAACAAGAATTGTGACATATGATTGCCATGACTCGCGCTGATTTTTATTGGCAGGGGTTGCACACTGCTGAATTCGATTTCGACGATGCCCCACTTTGGTTGTCGGTGATTCGGATTTGGTTTCATGATCAATGTGATGAATCGTGGTGCAGAGGGATTTTTCTCGTCCGTTGATAAATCCATCGTGAATGATTCGATCACAAATGTCTGGCGATCAACGTTGATCAACCAGGGACGTAAAATGTCCTGAATTGAAGGTATTCTGGCGCCAGAAAGATTCGCACCCGCCTCATTCCCTTCGATGGGTTCGGAGAGCAGTCCGTGCTTGAGGATTGTGATGGGGCCTAATTTGATGGATTCAACCCTTTGCGATTCTGCAATCCAGCGCGCGACCAGTTTTTCGATTTCCTGCAGTTCTGTTTTATCCCGGTTCTCGGAACTGAGTCTGGAAAACGAGATGCGTTTGATCGGACTCATTTGGGAAGCAGGGCTCTGCACCATTCCTTCCTGTGGAAAGATTGCTTTGGCGACCCTTTGTGACACCGTCTTTGGAAAGGCGTCTGTTTCGATGATGGCACTGGTTTGCATCACTTTCAGAGCCGTCAGTTCAATCGATGCAAAACCTTGTTTTTGTTTTGTCGGGTCCGACAGAAACGTCAAGGCTTCCGGCAACATGGACTGCGAATTAATCTGCAGTTCGAAAGGACGGCAGAGATGCCGGGTTAATGCGTCCCGGGGCTGGCCTCGCAGGGTGATGTTGGTTTCGGTTTGTCGTACCAGTTGCCAATTGTAGTCTGCCAGTAAAGCCTGAGTCGTCACCGGCTGCTGAAATTCGGAGATCAGCGAGAGTTCATGTCCCGAGAAATAGGTCTGATTCCCTTTTTTGAACTCTTCCACTTTTGACTGGGGAGTCACAGGCGACAGAAACCGGGACGCCGCCGACCATTGTTCTAAAATTTTCCCCGGAGCAGATTTTACGGGCTCGAGTGGCAGGTACTTGCCGGTGGCCTGATCATAGGGTGTTGCAGAAGTTGATGTTTTGCGTTGTACTATGGGAAGCCGGTCATCTGCACGGAGTTGCTGATTGCCGATCAGGATCAAGAGCATCAGATAACAAAAGAAAAATTGATGACGACGCATCGCTGGACTCACTATGAAACGGGGAGGCGAATGGAACTTCGCGAGGGAATGGAAATCATCGAGGAGAAGACTGCCAGAGAGAGCCGCAATGTATCAGAAAGGCAAAAATAACAAAACGGCAAATTCAGGCCGGAGATCTGCGGGAAAGCGTGCCTGTATGTTTCGTTGATAAGCCCAGATAAATCAGCAGGTTAGGGGAGAGAGGCTCAGTTATCCTGGTCTTCGGGATGACGTCGGGGCTTGGATTTCTCTGCTTCCTGTGGGATTGTTTTGACCAGCGATTTGAATGCGGGCAGCTCCTGCAGTTCACTGAGATCGGGATCTTTTTGCATCCATTCCACGTCATCGAACCCGTTCCTGGAGGCAGCTGCCAGATACCGGATGGCTTTCTCCTGGTAATCTTTGATTCGCAGCTGTACCTCGGAGGTTTTGGTTTGATCCTTCAGATTAATCAAAGCCCGTCCAAACACACAGGCCACATTATATTGGAACAGTCTGTTCTTTTCGAACTGTTTTGTCTGTCCCTCGACTAATGAAATGGCTTTGTCTTCCTGATGATTATAAACCATGCAGATGGCCAACCCGGTAATCGCCTGCGAACTTTTGTTATCCAGATCAAATGCCTTCTGGAAATCTTTCTGTGCCGCTTTCCAGTCGGACTTCTGTAAGTTCGTATGTCCGCGTCCCGTATACGCATCCAGATAAGTGTCGTCGATACGGATGAGCTGGTCGTAAACCTTGAGTGATTCGTCCCATTTTTCTGCTTCATTCAAAATTTGTGTTTTGATGATGTAGGAGAGCAAATATTGCGGATTGAAGCGGATGGCGTCATCGCAGGCGGCGAGCGCATCATCCAGTTGAGCAAGCTGTTGGAAAATAGACGCTTTGGTCAGCGAAACAGAAACCGAATCGGCGTCCAGTTTCAGAATCTCATCGCAAACCGCCAGCGCCTCGTGATACCGTTTGAGTTTTCGGAGCAACGTGATTTTACCGGAGTAGGCAGACATGGATTTCGGATCGGCTTCGATGGCACTGTCATAGACTTTGAGCGCTTCTTCAGGCTTTTGCAGGGAGAGCAGTAAATCCGCTTTGAAATAATATGAATTCAGATAGTGTGGATCGGCTTCGATGGCATCGTCGCAGGCAGCGAGGGCATCATCCAGTTGAACGAGCTGCTGAAAAATTCCTGCTTTGGTCAGCATGACAGGCGCCGCATTGGCGTCCCGTTTCAAAAGATCATCGCAGACCATCAGTGCCTGGTGATACCGTTTGAGTTTTCGGAGTAACGTGATTTTGTTGAAGTAGGCTTTCGTGTGTCGTGGATTGGCTTCGATCGCGCTATCATAGACTTTGAGTGCCTCATCAGGGTTTTCCAGTGTGAGCAGTAAATCCGCTTTGAATTCGTACATATTCATGTAGAGCGGGTTGGATTTAATGGCAGCATCATACGTCTCCAGCGCTTCTTTATTTTGCCGATGCTTCGCATAATGTGCAGCAAGTACGGTGTAGGCGAATGAATCCAGCGGCGCAATTTCGATTGCTTTTTTGAACTGCTGCAGCGCTTCTGCCGATTTGGACTGGTTACTGAAAATTAACCCTTTCGCCACATAAAGACGTGGATGCATGTTATCGATTTCCAGCGCCAGATCTGCATATTTTAACGCATCCTCATACTGCTGGAGCGAGTTTTTCGCATTCACGATACCCAGATAGGCGGGAACCAGCAGGGAATCGATGCTGATCGCGGTTTCATATTCGTCAATCGCTGTCTGCCACTCTTTTTTGTTCTGCTCCCGTTCGCCGTTTTTCAGATAATTGTTTGCCGGCGAACGCTGGTAAAGATTCGTCAAAGCCATCTGGGCGGCTCTTTGTTTCTCAGTCTGAGTACCCTCATGTCGTGCTGCCATAATCACACGACGTGCTTCTGGTGTGCCGATCGAAAATAAGGCAGTATAGATGGCATTCCAGGTGGCGGATTGATCGGTCTTCCGGAGGGCGTTCTGCAAAATTGTGACCGCTTCGTTCGAACCAGAGGCCTGCAGACCTGAAGTCGTGCCCTTCACAATCGACGGGTTACTGTCTTCCAGGGCTTGCGCCGCCAGTTCGAAATAGTGAGGCGACTCCACTTTCTGGAGTGACCCCAGGATTAATAATTTTTCGGACGCGTTTGCGTGGGGATAAACTTTCAGAAACTGTGCTTCTACTGTCTGGTCTCCGATGGAAGCCAGAGTTTTGATGACAGCGATCCGCATGCCGGCATCGAGTTTTGAGTTTTGCAGATGCTGGAATAAGACGGGAATGGTGCGGGGATCTTTCAGCCGGTCAATGAAAGCCAGCATGTCCTGAGAAGGGGCTGTCTGTTGCAGCTGTGCCAATACATAGTTGATCGCCAGCGCCTCACTCTCGGCATCTTTACGTTTGATGAGTTCCCGAAACGCAACTTCTCTTAATTCAGCGTGCGATGAGCTCAATGCATCGGTGAGCACTTCGAACAATTTGGGGTGTCCATTAAGAACCAGCGCTTTGATTGCTGCCTGACGAAGCTCCTGGTTGTCGTTGGAAAGAAAGGCGTAAATGGCCGCACTCCACTGCGGGCGCGGGCTCTGGGCAATGATACCGATAATGACTTTCTGGGATTCAGGAGGATGCTGTTTCAACAGTTTCAGAAGTAAGGTCTGACCTTCCGTAAAACGGGATTCTGCGAGACTAGCCACCGCCATTTCAAACTGTGGTCCGGGGGGTGCATTGGCTACTTCAGCAAGCCGTTCAAAAGCGCGCGGATCTCCGAAATAGCGGAGCGCGTACAGGGCTGCTTCCTGAACTTGCGGGTTCTGGTGCTTTGTGAGTTCTAAAACCAGCGGCAATTCTTCATTCGTCAATTGACGACCGCCGCTGATCAATGCTGCGATTTTGACAGGCGGGGAGCCGCTGCGGATCTGTTCGGATACTTTTTCCCGCGACAGCACACTCATCGCACTGTCGAGTGCGGCATGAATAGCCTCTTCTTCCGTCGCGTGCGTTACTTGAACGCGTGATTCGCCCAGATAAAGGGGCTTCTCATCTTTAATAACGTCACCGGAAAGATGCAGTTCTCTGATCATGGTGGGGAACAATGGAAAAGGGGGTTCCACGATCGTATTCATGCCGATTTGTGCTGCCGCGCGTGGTAACCATTGCTTCACGGTGGAATCAATTTGCGAATTTTGATTGGGGAAGTGAATCACGAATCGCTTGATGTTTTGTCCGGTGAGCAGATCCACCTCATGCATCAGGCTGTCGATATTGATGGAATTGAGTTCTCCCGTGATCGTCAGTTCTGCCAGGCATTGACTTGGTCCCATCCGTTGCACTGTGTACTGTAATTTTCCGAGTTCAAAACGGTTCACATTCAAACTTACAGGCTGTCCATTGAGGATCGTCTGGATTTCGATCTCCGGAATGCTCGGGCCAGCCGCTAAATCCGAAAGTACAATCCATAGACTGCCTTGTTTGCCGGGGGGGATTTCGACTTCGTCTTCAAAGGTTAAACTATTCAATGGCAGGTTGCGTTTGCCTAACAAGACACTTTGGTAGCTGAGAATTCTAGGCAAACCGGCAATCTCATGAGCTTGCCCGTCCACATTGATTTTGATTTGCTTACGAATCAATTTGAGAGGCTGCTGGCTCTGATTGACGAGAATCAATCGGGTCATGAAAAAATGAGAACCATTGCGGGCTTGAGACGCAATCCCTTTCAGAGAGTCATCGATCATCAGAAAGGCTTTTGTCTGTTGTGAAACGGCAGGCTGATATGCAGGCCATTGATTCAACGCTTTCAACTGCCCTTCAATCTCGAGCAGTTGTTTTCGGCTTTGCTCTGCCGAAGCCGGCTCGCCGGAATTCTTTCCGTTGGCTTTACTGGCCTCAAGCACGTTCGGCTGAGCGGTGACCGTTTCTGATGACAGCAACAGAAAGGCTGCCAGCAACAAGCTAATCAGGGAAAGCCAATTTCGAAATTGCATCCGGTTTCTCTCCACTTTCATCAAACAATGACTTTACCGGCCCGGATTTCAATCCAGGTTTTCATCTCCGAGCCTGGCGGCAATACCCGCAGGCCGGTTTCGACATTTTTGCTAATCAGATTGATGGCATTGGTCACGCAGGTGTAAGGTTCCAGGCAGACACAATTTCGATTCGGGGGCGTGAACACCACGAGTTCCGAAAAGAGGGAATCGTAGTCCTGAGACACGACCAGCCCCGCCTGCTCATCCAGGATCAGACATTCGTACTGTTCGGTGCCCTCCGGCAGACCGCTTAGCACATGATCCAGTTTCAATTGATCAAGCCAGGCTCCTTCGCGAAGATCATGCGCTTCCGAGATGGATTTCTTGACACCGGTCGGCAGGCAATCTTCCAGAACCCATTCTTCTGCAGCCGAGGATTCAATCAGACAATTTTTGAGACTGTTTTCCCCGGACAACGGAACTTTAAAATAAGGGTGTGTTCCCAGTCCCCAGGGAACGGAAGTCGTGCCCGGGTTTCCGATGCGAATGTCGGCACGTAAGGTTGCACCTCGCACCTCATATCGGACTTCAATAAAGATATCGCCGGGCCAGTATTTCAGACGGTTTTTTCCGTCAATACTCAGTTGGAACTGGGCAATGGCGTACGTTTCTTCCTGGGCGATGACGCGCCAGGGAAGGTCCAGGCAAAACCCATGAATGGCATTCCCGGTTTTATCGTGATATGTCTTGTCTGCGGGTAGTTCATACGTGACACCTTCCCATTTATAACGTGCATTCGCGATGCGGTTCGGGAAGGGAAATAAGATGGGAATTCCGCTGCTGCTGGGACGTTGATCGCCGTGCTCAAATTCCGGATGGGCATCGATCACATCAATACATTGACCGTCCACCATCGCCTGGAATTGAAAACAATTAAAGCCCAACTCCGGCAAAATGCGTGCGAATGAACCAGTTTCCGGATCTGAAATTTTAATGGACGTCATACGAAAGGGTTACTTTTCAAGTTATTTGATTTTGCGGGATACGAATTTTCTCTATACTTCTGAGTTTTTCAGTTCCACTCGGGGTGAGCCGTCTCTTGAGGTAGAAAGCGTTTTTCGGCCATGGCTCTCTCGATTAGAACGTCCCAGATATCATAGGGATCGATCTCGAAAATGTCTTCCACTCTTGCACCGGTATAAAGCCAGTCCATCCGATATATTTCTGATTCCAGTTGCAATGGCGCCCAACCGGCACATCCGAAAAAGATCCGAAAATCCAAATGCGGGTCACCTTCTGAGATCCGCCAGATCACCTGCTCAAACACATCCGGGCTGCTGCCCATGAATAAATCGGGAACAATCGGCTCCTGGGTTGTCTCCAGATCTGTTGCGTTATGCAAAGCGAACATGCCGTTTGGCTCGACGGGGCCTCCCGTGAAAACCATATCTTCGAGCCTGGGTAGATCAAAATAATTCGAAAGCGCATTCGTAATCGAGAAAGAAGAGGGACGATTCAATATCAAACCGGTCGCCCCTTTCTCATTGTGCTCGACGATCAATACGACGGAGCGATAAAAATTGAGATCATTTAGCTTCCGCGAAGCGATTAAAAAATGCCCCTTTAAAGATTTCATCATAGAGGGATGTTCTCTCCTAATATTTCAGGAATTCGGACAGAATGAATTGCTGCAAAGACACTGACTGCACAAAGTTTATTATATCTGGTCAAAACCGGAAAAAACAGAGTTAGATTTTTCTGTTGTAATCGCCTTTTGGAAGTGGTTTACTCTGCCGGTTGAACCGGTTTTGTGTCTCTGGATATTGGACCGATGCCCAAAATCAGTTTTTTTTGAAAATTCTATTCCAAAATGAACGTATGTCGTCTAATCTAGTGGTAGGTGTTTACCAGTAATTCTCTTTCCGTCAGCGCGCCGTATTTGACTCTATCGTAATGGTTTGATCACAATGAATTCTACAAAAAAGCAACTTGCCCTTTTGTGTGCGCTGGTGTGCTCACTCTTTTTCTCAAAGCCACTTTTGGCAGAAGAAAGTTACGAGCGTTTCACCGAGCGCACCTGGACCTATCGTGATGGCACCCAGGCAATGGGCAAGTTGATCACGGTTTCCGGTCCCGTGGCCACACTCAGGCTGGAGGGCAAGGGAACCGTACGCATACCCCTTGAGCAATTGAGTGTGAAAGACCTGAATTGGATTTATGAATATCATAAGCGAAAAAAACAACTGAGCTTCCTGCCCCCGGAATACCGTAAACCGTTAACGGAAGCACCGGAAATAAAACCAGAGACAGAGCCTTCGAAACCGGCGGAAACGGAAAATAAACCAGATCTGCCTGAAAAAAAGATGACACCTGCCGAACAGGAAACAGACGAATCATATAAACCGTTTACGGTTCGTAAATGGACATTGAAGGACGGCACACATTATGAAGCCAAATTTCTTTCACTGATCAATGGGAAAGTACACCTGCAGAAACAGCCTGTGGACCTGCTGCAGGTTTCCCTGGATCAACTCAGCCAGCAGGATCTGGATTGGGTGATTGAATATCATCGCAGGAATAAATTGTTGGTGTTTTTGCCCAAAGAGTATCAGGGCGAGAAGGCGGCCGGTGATCCATTAGCTGGCGGGAGTCCGGCCAAAGTACCGCCTGTCAAATTCCAGATGAATAATCCGATCAAAGCCGGACAGGATCCGCTGGCAATGGCGCGGGAAAAAGCGAAAGCCATGCAGGAAAAACATCAGGAAGAAATGCGCGAGAGGGCCAAAGCAACTGCCAGGGATGGCGATCCCAATGTGATCAAAGCTAATACGGAAATTGATCCGGTGCTCGTTGCCGCTTTACGTGATTTTCGGGTCTGGTCTGATAAGAAAGGGCAGAAGTCCGAAGCCATCTTTACCAGGATCGACGGCCGTGAAGCACTCTTTCACACACGGACCGCAGGTTTGGCACGCGTGCATATTGGCACACTGGTTGACGAAGACCTGCAACTGCTGCGGGATGCGTTGAAAATGCACGGTCGTTTCGACGAAATTCCGCTTGTTTATCGCGAACCTCTTGATCCCGACCTCTCTCCAACCAAACTCAAACAGATCCTTCGGGTGAATGATCACCGTAAGTGGACCGATCTCACCGGGAATTCTGTCGGCGCTTCCTACATCAAAATGGAAGAGGGCAACGTATTTCTGTTGATTACGAAAACGTCAGCGGTCCAGGAGTTTCCTTACCTGAACTTCATCCCGGAAGATCAGGAATATGTCCAGGAACGTCTGAAAAAAGAAATTCCCGGTAACTTCTTTCCCGCAGGAGTTGAAGGAGTCGAACTTTCCTTAACGCCTGAAGAGCGGGAAAAAGAATTCCGCATCTGGACGGATCGCAGCAAACGTCAGCTCAAAGGCAAATTCGACCGGCTGGCGTACGGTGATTCCGTGGCTGTGATCAATACCGGCGACAAAGAAGAACTGTTCATCACGGAGTTTTTCAGCGACCAGGATCTGAGCCTGCTCAAACCTCGCAAACAGAAACAGGCAGATCAGCTGGCAATGAACGGAGGCGGCAACAATCCCGCTGTCCCTGGTGGGGGAATACCAGGGAGAATGAGATTCCCCGGAGGGATGAATCGAGGCATGTCTGGTAATGTTACGGGAGCGATGTCTGGTGGTACTTCTTTTCCCCAATCTGGGAATCGTGCAAAAGAAATCTTTGAGAAGATGAATCAAGGGTCACCAGACCCTGGTATCCAAGGCCGTCATCGTTCCCGAGGCATTTTTCCGGATTCATCGGAACAGGAACTGAAACTTCCTCAGGTGAATCCGGGTTCGGGTTTACAATTTCAACTGACGTGTCCGCTGTGTGATAAAACTCACTTGTCAAATACACCTAACGGGGGAGCTTGTCCACATTGCGGCGCTGCACCCGGCGATAAATATTACAAGTGTACTATTTGTCAATTAAAGTTTAAGGCGGACGGAAATGGTGAAAAAGCGCCCTGTCCGCATTGTAATTCGGGATTCTTGGGTAACGTCAATTTGTGGACGGCATTAGTTAAACTGCTCGTTGTCATTGTACTGGCGAGTGGCGGCTACTACAGATTCAGCAGATAGATCTTCTAAGTTGAAACCTGATTGTAAATAATTATTTTTACCAAATACAAAGCCTGTTAGCTGGTAATAAAACTCAGTCGACTGTCGGTCTGTGAAACTGCCGCTACGGACGTTGATTCAACACGGGCAGCTCTTTAGACGCCTGCATCTGTTGTGCATCTTCGGGAGCCACATAATCGCTGTGGCAGGATGCTTTGTCCTGATCTCCGGTCATTTCCTGTTTGACTTTCGAAGCCAGTTTGTGAATTTGATCCGGGCTGAGCACGCCGCGTTTCTCCAGAATTTCCTGCTGTTCGGCGGTCAGAGGTAACGTTTTCTTGGCTTTATCCCAGGCATAATCTTCCGATTTGCCCGACATGAATTCCTGGATCTCTTTCGAAATCCGCACACTGCACCAGTCATGACCGCACATGGCACAGAAGTCCGTGTCGACATCCAGGTCTTCGTCGTGCAAAGCACGTGCGGTGTCAGGATCAAAACTCAACTCGAAATGTTTTTCCCAGTTCAATGCGGCCCGGGCTTCCGTTAAGTCATCGTCGCGATCGCGGGTTCCCGGAATACCCAGCGCCACATCTGCCGCATGGGCGGCAATTTTATAAGCGATGCAGCCTTGTTTGACGTCGTCTTTTTTGGGTAAGCCGAGATGCTCTTTTGGCGTCACATAACAGAGCATGCTCGCACCGTGGTAGCCGGCTGCGGTCGCACCGATGCAGCTTGTAATATGATCATAGCCGGGAAAGATGTCTGTGACTAAAGGACCCAGTACGTAGAACGGAGCACCGTGACACAGTGTTCGCTGGAGCTTCATGTTGAATTCGATCTGGTCAAAGGAAATGTGTCCCGGACCTTCAATCATGACCTGCACCCCTTTTTTCCAGGCGCGTTCGGTCAATTCACCCAGCACACACAATTCGGCCAGTTGCGCACGGTCCGAGCCGTCCGCCAGTCCGCCGGGACGTAAACCGTCGCCGATCGAAAAACTGACGTCGTATTCCCGCATGATGTCACAGATGTCATCCCACAATTCATACATCGGGTTCTGACGCTGGTTATGCAGCATCCATTTCGCCAGGAGTGAACCGCCGCGACTGACAATGCCGATCAACCGTTGGGCCACTAAAGCCAAATGCTCGTGCAATACGCCGGCGTGAATCGTGAAATAGTCCACACCCTGTTTCGCCTGATGTGTGAGCATCTGTAAAATACTGGCGTGATCCAGGTCTTCCAGGCGACGGGCAATGATCATCGAATAAATAGGCACGGTGCCGATCGGGACTGTACTGTTTTGAATGATCGCCTGCCGACAGCCATCAATGTCTCCTCCCGTAGAAAGATCCATCACCGTATCTGCGCCCCATCTCTGAGCCCATGTTAATTTTTCGATTTCTTCGTCCGTGCCTGAAGAGACCGGCGAGGCACCCATGTTGGCATTGATTTTTGTTTTCGAAGCACGGCCGATCGCCATCGGGTCCAGCTTGTAACCAAGGTGAACTTTGTTGGCCGGGATAATCATACGACCGGCGGCGATTTCGTCGCGGATCTGTTCGGGGGTCAGATGAGGTTCCCGTTCCGCTACCCGTTCCATTTCCGGAGTGATCGTCCCACAGCGGGCAAGTTCCAGTTGAGTGACCGGCAGGAAATCAGCCGGAGGCGTCCAGGCGTCTGCGGTTTCGTAATTTTCTTCATAGCCGGCTTTCCGTTCCCAGCCTTCTGGCATGAAATCCCAGGCGGTTTTGTCCGAGACGGCAGGCATGCCTGGGGTATCGGGAGAAGAAAACGTCAAAGCGCCTTTGACTCCGGGAGCAATCTGCGGCGGATTCGCGAAACTTCCCGGATTCGTCTGGTTGGGACGCGTCGAGGGATTTCCACCGATGGGTGGTAGTGAGTACAGCAAGTCATTCGCAGATGAGGAGTTCGTCATGCTAAAGGCATCCTTCAAGTTATGATGCGGTGGATCGAGTCGATTTCTCGTGTGTTTTGTTGATGGAGAATCCAGTCTATAAAATTTCACTTGCAGCAGAACTGCCCCGGATGGGAACGCTTCCTGGATTCTTGCCTATATAGTAGTGACCTGACCGCTTTTTTCAAACTGATTAGATGGTTACTCTCTGTGGTTTCCCATTGAATCGTGATTGGGTATGATCTGCAGCTTATGAAAAAGGTTGATCTGGGCTTCATTCTTTCCCTCAAAAAGCTCGGATGGAAAAGATTCGGAATCCATCAGGTTAAGGTAAAACATGCAATACGATGTATATGGCGTTGGAAACGCTTTAGTTGATATTCAGGCGCGCGTCTCAGATGCCACACTGGAAAAACTGGGATATGCCAAAGGCATCATGACCCTGGTAGATGAAGAAGCCCAGCAAAAAGTACTGGGGGAGCTTGATGGAGCCCCGATTTCTCAGTGTGCCGGCGGTTCTGCTGCCAACACCGTGCTGGGGGTTGCCGATTTTGGGGGAAAAGCAGCATACGCGGGTAAAGTAGCCAGCGATATGCTGGGCGAATTCGATCTGGCAGACATGCGGAAACTGGGTGTAACCATCGATGTGGTGCCTTCCCCGACCGGACAGACCGGAACCTGCGTCGTCCTGATCACCAAAGACGCACAGCGGACCATGCTGACCAACCTTGGTGTGTCTGCTACTTTGAGTGTCGACGATTTAAACGAAGAACACATCAAGAATTCTAAATATGTATATGTCGAAGGTTATCTGTTTACGGGCGAAACCCAGAAACAGGCCGCTTATCGTGCGATTGAGCTGGCAAAAAAACATGGCGTGAAAGTCGCGTTTACCGTTTCCGACCCGTTTCTGATCAACTTGTACCGGGAAGAATTCCAGGAACTGATCGAAGGCCCGGTTGACCTGCTGTTCTGCAATCTGGAAGAGGCGCGCAGCCTGACCGGAAAACATGATGCGGTCGACTGTGCCCAGGTCATCCACAAACATGTCCCCAATCTGGCTCTGACGCTGGGACCAGACGGTTCGATTCTGATGCATGAGGGCCGCGTCATTCCCATTGAAGGCGTTCAGACGGAAGCCATCGATACCACCGGCGCGGGAGACATGTATGCTGCCGGGATTCTGTTTGGCATTACCAACGGCATGACCTGGCATCAGGCCGGTCATCTGGCCTCCCATGCGGCGGCCCGCATTGTCTCGCAACTGGGCGCGCGATTGAAACGTCCTTTCACAGAGGATGAACTCAAGGAACTGCTCGGTTGAAATGAAGCACAGTAAATACCCCCTCTTCGTACGACGCGACCTGGACGGTTTTTTCGCCTTGATGATCGATAACCTTGTCCAGCTTCTATTAATCGTGGCGTTGTGTGGTCTGTGTGGCATTTCTGCTGATTCGGAATTACTGCTGCAGTACATTCTTCCCGGAGCCGCTTTGAGTATTCTGGTCGGGAATATTTTTTACTCCTGGCAGGCGCATCAGCTTGCGAAAAGGGAAAACCGGAGCGATGTCTGTGCGCTCCCTTATGGGATTAACACTCCCTCGTTGCTGGTTTATATTTTTTTTGTGATGGTGCCCGTTTATCAACGCACCAATAGTGCCGAAGCGGCCTGGCAAATGGGTTTGCTGGCCTGCTTTGGCAGCGGCGTGATCGAATGTCTGGGCGCGTTCGTCGCAGATCGAGTACGCAAACTGACTCCCCGCGCCGCTCTGCTGTCCACACTCGCAGGCATCGCCATCGGCTTCATTTCGATGACGTTTGCTTTGAAAATCTATCAACGACCTCTGATTGCCATGCTGCCTGCAGCCGTGGTATTGCTGACACTCTTTTCCCGTACGAAACTTCCCTTTCGCATCCCCGGCGGGTTGCTGGCGATCATCGTCGGTACCATCTGTGCCTGGGTGCTTCCTGAAGTCATTCCGCAGCTCATGCAGGGCTCAGCCATGAGTACAGAAGCGATCAAGACGGCCTGGGGTCAGTGGGGCTGGTATCCGCCGCACTTCGCAGGTTCCGCACTTTGGGAATTACTCAAAGAGCCCGGTGAATGGCTGGGTTACATGTCGGTTATTTTTCCGATGGGGCTGTTCAATGTGATCGGCAGTATGCAGAACATCGAATCTGCTGAAGCCGCCGGCGACAGTTATCCTGCGAAACCGGCGATGCTGGCCAACGGCGTGGGAACGATCGTCGCGTCGCTGCTCGGCAGTTGTTTCCCTACGACGATTTATATCGGGCATCCCGGCTGGAAAGAGATGGGCTCGCGGGCCGGTTATTCCATCTTGAATGGCATCTTTTTCATGTTGATCTGTTTGACGGGAACGACAGGCGTGATCAGCAAGATTATTCCTCTCGAAGCCGGGATTGCGATTGTGCTCTGGATCGGCATGGTGATCACCGCTCAGGCATTTCAAGCGTCTCCCAAACGTCACGCACCCGCCGTCGCACTGGGGTTGTTTCCGGCGATTGCCGCCTGGGGCGCCACTGTGATGCAGGGCACGCTGATCGTCGGTGGCGGCAAATCACTACAGGAAATTCTGTCTGCAAATCTGTTTACGGAAGTCAATGGATTTCTGGTGCACGGTCTGGTGGTGATGGAGCGGGGCTTTATTTTCACCTGCATGATCCTCGCCGCCATCTGCGCCTGCCTGATTGATGGAAAATATCGCTCTGCTGCAGTCTGGTCTGTGATTGCCGCGCTGTTTGCGTTTGTTGGTCTCACGAATGCATATGAAATCATGGGGAACGACATCCATTTTCGACTGGCGTTCACAGAAGATAATGTTAACGGCCTCACTTTTCGCGCGACAGGTATCGGCGTCGGCTATCTGCTGTTCGCCGCCACCTTTCTGATTCTCGGCGGCTGCAAAGACGATCCACCTTTACCGGATGTAGAAGAGCCCAATTCCAAACTGGATATCGGGCATTAAGAAAACCTGCTCCTGTTAGTTACTTCTACTGTTGAGTTGGCGCTTCGTAAATGCGCACATTGCGAAACTGGCTTTCTGCGCGGGCGATCACGTCTTCGTCGGCGATAAAATGCAGATAACGTTGTTTGCCTGTCAGATAACGCCCCACGCGAATCCGAAAACGTTTCCAGCCGGTTCCCGTGTACGTGTTGAACTGCTGGCCGATACCGGGCCGAACTTCGTAACCGTAAATCTGGAATACATGATTTTTTGAATCATAATGATTGTCCGAGTCGAAACCAAAACCGTGAATCTGACCTTCATGCGAGCAGCGGAAATCAAATTCAATCACGGTATCGGGAGTGATCTCTTTGTTAACCTCCAGCATCTTCCAGGCGTTCCCCCACAGGCGGATGCCTTTGCCTTGTTCAATTAACTGGTAATCAGTCGGCAATTCATATTGTCCGTCCTGAAAACTGTAAGGTTGGATTTCGTGTGCTGCGAAGTTGATGGCCGGGATATCTCCGGGAGGATCAGCAACGGAAAACTCGCTGCGATTCGGAAATACGCTCTGGTCTGCCAGATGGCGCGTGACTTCCTGTCCTTGGTTATCGAAGACAATGGCCTGACCGGCTTCGACAATGATTGCTTCAGCCGTTTCCGGTACTTGATCCTGATCGATCTCTTGATCAGGCTGCGACTGTGAATGTGAAACAGAAACGCTGCCTTCGAAAACATGCAGTTCGGTCTGATCATCGGGATTCACCGCGAGCCCGAAATGGGCCGACTGAGAAAGAATCACCAGATTGTCTGTTGTTAAAGTAAAATCATGAGCCCGTGACGTCCCCACAACAGCCAGACGGCCCGATTTCAAAAAAGCACGGTCACCGGAGTTTAACCCCAGTTCCGCAGGTCCCTGTAAGGCGACGGTAGTGCCGCTCAAAAAGTCGATCAGCGCACGTCCCGATTTCAATTTCAACCAGCCCGGAACGAGCGGCTTGCTGACATCCTGCGTCCACTCTGTCTGTTCCCAGGCCGTATTATGTTCTTCGATAATCATGGCTGCCGGAATTCCCTCGCTGGAATCAGGTCGAGCCACCGCCTGCGTGGGATTGCCCTCCATGACCAGGAGTACCGTCAGAAACAGACAGATGGCAATCGTTGCCGCCAGCGCATAACGCATGAAGGCTAACTGCTTTCGTGCTGAGACTACGCCGGGATCGACGCTGGAAGAAACCGCCTTGGCATCATGTGTCAGGCCGAACAGGTTCGGCAGAGGTTCGGTCTGTCCCTGTTCCCATTGCAGCAGGGAATCCGTATTCATCATTTTCAGATACAGATCGCGGGCTGCTTCATCTGATTCCAGACGTGCCAGGAAATCCCGGTTTTCCTCATCGGTGAGTAAACCATCGAGAAATTCGGAGATGATCTCCTGGGGATCTTTCTGTTCTTCGTGAGGTGGGTGATTGTGATTCATGATAAATTTTCTCCCTGCTCGCTGGCAAGTGTCTTTTGAACGCACTCTTGTAATAGTTGGCGGATCCGGTAAAGCATCTGGGATACAGCGCCCACGGAACGCCCTTGTTCTTCCGCAATCGATTGGACCGATGCGCCTGGCGCATATCGTTCCTGAACCAGACGACGGCTTTGTTCCGGCAGTTTGGCGAGACAGCGTGAGAGAATCCGCTGCAGGTCCTGGGAACCGGCCAGTTTCTCTTCATTTTGTTTAGCCAACATCGAGACCAGTTCCACATTAAAGACCAGGGAATCCCGTTTGTTATCGCGGTAAAAAGCCAGGACTTGAAAATAAGCGACTTTACAAGCCCAGGCTACAAAGTTGGTTCCCGCTTCGAATTCCTCAGAACGCCGCCAGAGCACCATATTCGTTTCCTGAAGCACATCCTGAACCGATTGTGAGTCCGGCAGTAATGATCGAATATAAGCGTAAAGCAAGCTCTGGTTAGCTGTTAGAAGTTGAACAAAGCTTTCCGTCTCTTCAGGCTTCAAGGTGGGAATAGTCCTCGATATCCGTGTTATAAGTAAGCCGACTGTGTTGAAATAATCTGCATTAATATACCAGAAAACACGGAATCTCACAAAAAGGCAGGTTCTCTCGTAAAAATTTCACAAATTCATCAATCAGCATTTTATTTGGAGTGAGATCATCGGGTGTCTCGGTATATTAGACTAGATCACGATTTATTACATTGCGACATTCTTGTGTACAGTGTGATTGTCGAGTCCGGCATGACCTGATTCTGACAAAACTCGCCTGCTAAAACCTCTCCGCTGAGAACCTGACTGTCTGGAATTGCCCGCTATGAATCAATTGACATTCGTTAAGCGTTCCCTTTGCCTGCTGGGTCTTTTGCTCGCCCTGCCTCTGTCTGCAAGCCAGTCCTACGCTCAAAAAGAAAAAAGTACCAAAGTCACTACCCCGACCAGTTACCGGGAGCTCATTCTTTCAGACCAGCCGACACACTACTGGGATTTTCAGATACCTGCTCCTGAAGGTTACGGCAGCGTTGTGGTTGATCAAGAAAAATCCGAGCCTGTTCAAGCTCTGGTTAGCGGTAAGCTGGCCAAACCGTCAGCCGGGCCTCGTCCTTCCGAGTTTCCTCTGTTCGACTCCAAAAACCAGGCCGCCGCATTCGATCCGGGAGCTGGTTTCCTGCGTGTGGTCGATCCGGGGGAAAAAAGCCTGCTGGATTTTACCGCCGGCGATGCGATCACAATTGAAGCCTGGGTGAATCTGAATTCCACACAAGCGGGGCGATACTCCTATATTCTCGGGAAAGGCCGGACACATCGCAAAGGAGTGGACCGGGACAATCAGAATTATGGTTTGCGAATCACTGGTTCCGAACTCAGTTTTCTGTTTTGTACTCAGCCTGAAAAAAACGAAACGAAGCCGACCTACCACCGCTGGACTTCCACCGGTTCCAGCATCAGTGCCCACAACTGGCACCATGTGGCGCTGACTTACACATTCGGAAAAATGAAAAGTCTGAAAGCCTATATTGATGGTAAGTCCATATCCGGAAAATGGGATGTGGGCGGCGATACAACACGGACGCCGGTCGTCGATGACGATGAGCTCTGGATCGGCTCTTCCATGGGCGGATCGGCCAACAGCTCGTTTGACGGTTTGCTGGACGAAGTCGCCGTTTATCGAACAGCACTGTCTGACAAGCAGATTGCGGCTCACTTTAAATATGTCTCTCCCCAGCCAAAGATCGACTGGACCGCGATTCCCGGCGACCGAGTGCAGGTGAATGTCTATGAAGGGATTCCCAATCAGAAGTCCTGGAGCTTCCGTCCGCCCCGTCTTGCAGAGACGTTCACGCAACCCCACTTCGCTTTGATCGAAATTCTCAACCGCTACTCGCCACGGGGTGTGAAAATCGATCGGCCCGATCCGTTCCTGGTGCGGGCGATGTCGCACATCACGCTCCCCCTGGGGAAAAAGCGGATTCTGGTTCGTGCCCGTAATGCGTCGCGGTTGTATATTGACGATACGCTGGTCGCAGAGACCGGTTTCCACAGTATTACGAACAGCGGTCACGACATTGTTTACGATGTCGATCGGAGCCTGGCACCGAATATTCGTCCGCTGCATCGTGGCGATGCCGAAAAAGTCTTTGAATATACCGGCGACGGCAAACCGCATCGCGTGCGGTTCGAGATGATCGTGGGCGGTTCTCGCCATCGGCCCGATTTCGGAGAAACCGCCGTGTTCATCGGCGATCCCGGCAAAGATTTTCAAATGCTGACACCGTCTGCTCAGGTGGTGATGCTGACGGATGACGACTGGTTAACTTTCGAACGCCAGTACCGCTACGATCAAATCGCCATTAACGCGAAACGTCGCCGGGAAGCCTCAACAAAAGAGGACCAGTACTGGGACTGGCGGCACACGATGGCTAAAGAGGAAATACTGAAGCAGCCTCAAGTCAAGGTGCCCGCGGCTTCTCAAAATCTGCGCGCGAATAACGCCATTGATCATTTCATCAATCAGCGACTGGAAAAAGAGAAAGCGTCTCAATCACCGCTGTTGAATGATCTGGCGTTCCTGCGTCGCTTGTCCCTCGATACGGCGGGGACGGTTCCAACACCGTCACTGGTCAAAGAATATCTGGCACAGAAACCGGAGTCTCGCCGTCGTTTTGCAATCGAGCGACTGATCAACGATCCGGGCTGGGCCGATAACTGGGTTGGTTACTGGCAGGACGTGCTGGCTGAGAATCCCAATATCTTGAATCCGACTTTGAATAACACCGGGCCTTTCCGCTGGTGGATTCACGAATCGTTTTACGACAATAAACCCTTTGATCGTTTCCTGACCGAACTGGTGATGATGGAAGGCAGCAAGTATTTTGGTGGCCCTGCCGGCTTTGAAATGGCCTCGCAGAACGATGCTCCGATGGCGGCCAAAGCCCACATCATCGGTCAGGCTTTCCTCGGTCTGAATATGAAATGTGCCCGCTGTCACGATGCACCCTTTCATGATTTCAAGCAGCGTGATTTGTTCAGCCTGGCTGCCATGCTCAAACGGTCTCCGCAGGGGGTGCCCAAAACCAGTTCGGTTCCGGGTTT
>TARA_R110002111_G_scaffold256015_1_pt1 | contig 35977 bp, 26 predicted proteins | sample TARA_R110002111 | Tara Oceans TARA_R110002111 (sample SAMEA4397363) | marine metagenome | biome: Polar Biome; feature: [ZZZ] marine water layer (ENVO:01000295); material: water (ENVO:00002006), including particulate matter (ENVO:01000060) such as... | depth 199 m
ATGGTTCAACATTATTATCATCTACATGATGCCGAAGCAAAACAGCGAATGGAGAAGTTGAATTTTACTGGAATTTCGACGGATGTTCCGTCGAAGCACGTTTGAAGCAGGCGTTGGAGAACTGATGATTCCAGAGAATCGTGGATTAATTGGACGATGTTTTGTCACAGTTATTGACACAGTCGACTGTGACAAAAAAAATGGTCGCTGCAAATTGCTATATTTAAAGCACTTGCAACGACCATTGATTTGAATACGGAGAGAACGGGATTCGAACCCGTGGAACCGTTTGCACGGCTCACCGGTTTAGCAAACCGGCGCATTCGGCCTCTCTGCCATCTCTCCTCACCTTGCCGACCGCTGCGGACAGGGTCGATAAGAACTCTTTATGCTGATTTCCGCGTGGAATGTCAACGGATTGAAGCCCTGATTATGCAGAGACTTCGGTAATATGACACTACAGCGGACAGGGAGTGTATCAAACCAAAATCCCAGCTGCAATGCTTTCAATCTTCAGAAGCGTGAATGCAGGGAATCAGCGGGGAAATAATTGGTAACTCAGTGAGAATCGATAAATTCTGACGGAATCAGCGCGGGCTGTCAAACGGGGTGTGGTGACGTAAGCTATTTTTGATGAAACACTTATGGATACGGATGTTCTATGGTTCCAGATAGGTTTTTAACGCCGTTTTCCAGTCAGGGAACAAAAAGCCTGAGACATCCTGAAGCCGTGAACAGTCCAACACGCTGAAACGGGGGCGTTCTGCGGCTGCCTGATACTGTTCGGTCGAGATGGCATTGATTTTGATGTCTATTCCCGCGAGATCGAAGATCGTCCGGGCAAATTCGAACCAGGTCGTCTGCCCTTGATTGGTGGCGTGATACAGTCCGAAGCGGTCTGTCTGAATCAGGCGTGTGATGGCTGTCGCGAGATCGCGGGTGGAGGTCGGGGTGCAATGCTGATCGTTGATGATGGAAAGTTCATCGCGTTCCTTGCCGAGGCGCAGCATGGTTTCCACGAAGTTTCCATTTCCCGTTTTGCCGGCTTTCCCGTACAGGCCACATGTACGCACGACATAATGCTGAGGGCAGAGCGCGCGGACAAAATATTCTCCCGCCAGCTTGCTCTGACCGTAAGCACTCAACGGGCCTGGTGCATCCTGCTCGCTGTACGCTGACGGGCGGGCGGCATCCAGGCCAAAGACGTAGTCGGAACTGATCTGCATCAAGCGGATTTTTTTCTGGTGACAATACAGCGCCAGATTGCGTGGCCCGAAGGCATTGACGGCGAACGCCGCTTCGGGAGACGATTCGGCCTGATCCACTTTGTTATAAGCGGCGGTATTGATGACTAGCGCGGGGGCATTGGCATCAAGGGCTGTTTCAATGCTGGCTGCCTCTTCAATCGAAATCTGCTGATGGGTCAGGCCTGTCAGCTCATGCCCGTCTGCCAAGAGGCTCGACATCAGATCGTGTCCCAGCTGTCCCTGAGAGCCGATCACTGTGATTCGCATCATAAAATCCGGCCTTTGATAAAAAAATGACTCTGTTTCGTGTTCAGAATTGAAAGGAACATGCCTGGATCGATTTACTGCCTCTCAGCCGTCGGAGTTGTCGTAAGCGGGGCAACGAAGTGAACCTGTTTGACGATTTCCTTGAATCCCAGTGATGTGTAAAGGTGGTTACCAATCGCATTCTGTTCCAGAGTCTCGATTTTGGCAAGTGAAAGATTGAGCCGTCGAAAATGATCCAGCGCATATTCGAGAAGTTTGCGCCCCATGCCCTGTCCGCGGCATTCGGGAACAAACGCCAGATTGGGGATGTAACCTATTCCCGCATCCGGGTCGTGCCAGGTCGAAATATAGCCTGCAATCCGGCCTGCCACTTCTGCGACGAAAATCCCCTCCGGTTCCCGTTGTGCATCTGCTTCGACATGGCCGGCTTTGCGCCATTTCCAGTCGTGACCGTTGACAATGCCATATTCCCGTTCGATTCCTTCATCTATCGAAACGCCTTGAAACGCTTCCACGGTGATTTCTTTCAGAATCGCTAAATCTTCAGGTTGATAGGGGCGAATTTTCATGAAAATTATCAAGCGGGATTGCCGGGCCAAAACTTCGGGTGAGACTGACGAGAGAACCAGATGTATGCTATGATGTTTGAATGAAAAATTAAAGGAGACAAAGATAAACCTTTTAAAACGAGACGTTCTCACTTAAGATCAGCGGGAACAGACAGGAACCCTGGATGGCAGAATCACCAATATACACAGCAGAACAATTTTTGGAAGCCCGGCATGAACTGCCTGATGCAGGTCGTTGGATGGAACTCGTCGCGGGGAAAATCATCAACCTGGATCCGCCCGATGTCGAGCATGGTACGATTGTTCTTAACATTTCAAAAGTCCTCTCTGTTTATTTGCATCAAGTGGATCAGGGATATGCCTGTTTTGAATTGGGGCTGCTGGTGAAACAGAATCCTGATACGATTCGCTTTGCGCCGGTCAGTATCTTTAACAGTGGTGCCCGATTCGAAGAGACCGACAAAGTCCTCTCCGAACGGAAGCCGGCTGCGATTATCGAGATCGCGTCAACCAATCCCCGGCGTCAGATCATGAATGATCACGTCAGCGATTATGTTGCCTGGGGTGTCGAACTGATCTGGGTGATTGATCCTCATGTTCAGGAAGTTCTCGAATATCTTCCCGCAAGGGGCAGTGAGGTGATTGATGTGCATGGGAAACTCACCGGCGGGCATGTACTGCCTGAATTTTCCATGAATGTGAAAGACTTATTCGCAGAACCAGTCTGGTGGTAAAGTATCATTTTATTTATCAATCATAGTTTATCAAGTTCATCACATTCTGGCTGAGAAACAGCGGCTCGTTCCGGTTGCCTGTGATGAGAAAAAATCAAGGAAAGTTCAAGGATGTCAGCGACACATTTTGACGTGGCAGTGATTGGTACCGGCCCCGGCGGAGAAGGGGCGGCGATGCAGGCCATCAAACAGGGAAAATCGGTCATCTCAATCGAGAAGTTCTACGAGATTGGTGGCAACTGCACGCATAAGGGAACCATTCCCAGTAAAACGCTGCGGTATTCCATTCTGCAAATGTCGGAAATCAATAACTATGTTCGCCAGATGGGGCGTTCCAACATGGTGCTGGACCTGGAGTTTCCCGACTTGCGGAAGACGGCGGCTTCCGTGATCCAGAAACAGGTGGGCATGCGGCGTACGTTTTATGATCGAAATGGCGTGGAGCTGGTGGAAGGGGAAGCCCGGTTTATGGACCCGCATCGGATTCACATCGACACCCCGAACGGTCTGACGGAAGAGGTTACCTTTGATTACGCCATCATTGCTTCGGGGTCACGTCCTTATCGGCCTGAAAATGTCGATTTCAGTCATCCCCGTATTTTCTGCAGCGATACGATTCTGGATCTGGATTTCACTCCCCGTTCGATTACCGTCTATGGAGCAGGGGTCATTGGCTGCGAGTATGCTTCGATGTTGCGAACGATGGGCATGAAAGTGAATCTGGTGAATACCCGCAGTTCGCTGTTGGACTTTCTGGATGATGAAATCAGCGATGCCTTGAGTTATCACATGCGCGAAAGCGGTGTTTTGCTGAGGCATTGTGAGAGTTATGAATCGATCGAGGGAACCGACGATGGTGTCATCATCTCACTCAAGTCCGGCAAAAAGCTGAAAACCGATATTCTGCTGTTTGCCGCAGGCCGTGCCGGGAACTCGGAAAACCTGGGGCTGGAAACATTGGAAATTCAACCCGATTCTCGTGGACTGCTGGAAGTGAATGACGATTTTCAAACCACGCAGCCACACATCTACGCAGTCGGGGATATCATCGGGTATCCGTCACTCGCGAGTGCCGCGTATGTGCAGGGACGTTATGCCGCCAGTCATCTGGATAATGGGGAATGCGAACGGGCGTTAATTCGCGATATTCCAACGGGCATTTACACCAGCCCGGAAATCAGTTCTCTAGGCAAGACGGAAAAGGAATTGACGGAAGCCAAAATTCCCTATGAAGTCGGCCACTCGATGTTCAAACATCTGGCCCGCGCGCAGATCATGAACTGCCCGATCGGCATGCTGAAGCTGTTGTTTCATCGTGATACTCTGGAAATTCTCGGCATTCATTGTTTTGGGCCGAACGCTTCTGAAATTATTCACATTGGCCAGGCCATCATGTCACAACCCGGCACGGCGAATACACTGTTGTATTTTATCAATACCACTTTCAATTATCCCACGATGGCAGAAGCCTATCGTGTGGCTGCTTTGAACGGGTATAACCGTCTGTTTTAAACTGACACACTCCACACAATGGCAGGGGAATCTGATGAGTCGCTCGATTATTGGAATACTGTTTTTGATTCTGGTAGCGTTTTCCCCGGGAGCAGAAGTTTTCGCCGCGGAAACTTCACAGCCGAATGTGCTGTTCATCGCCGTTGATGATTTGAATGACTGGATCGGTTGTCTGGGCGGCCATCCGGATTGTAAAACGCCCAACATTGACCGGCTGGCGTCGCGGGGTGTGTTGTTTACGAACGCGCATTGTGCGGCTCCTGCCTGCAATCCTTCGCGGGCCGCTCTGATGACGGGCATTCGCCCTTCGAACTCCGGCGTCTACTTGAATTCGCAGCCCTGGCGACCGGTGATGCCGAATGCAGTAACACTGCCTCAGCATTTTCGCGATCATGGTTATCAGGCGGTGGGATCGGGAAAAATCTTTCACGGCGGGTATAACGATCTCAGTTCATGGGACGATTATCTGAAGCAGACGGGCGATCCCAAACCGACACCCGCGGTCTTGAATGATCCACACAGCCGCGCGGGAACGATTATCTGGGGCGTGCTCGATGCTGAAGATCGGGAAATGAGCGATTACAAGATGGCCAGTTACGCCATTGATTATCTCGGCAAACAACATCAGAAACCATTTTTTCTGGCGTGTGGCATTTATCGGCCGCATATGCCCTGGCAGGTGCCACGCAAATATTACGACATGTATCCGCTCGATAAGATTCAGCTGCCCCAGGTGCTGGAAAACGATCTCGATGATGTTCCCGCCGCCGGCGTGCGGATGGCGAAACCGGGCGGCGATCATGCGAAAATTCTGAAAACGGATAACTGGCGACAATCCGTGCAGGCCTATCTGGCGAGCATTGCTTTTGCCGATGTGCAGGTGGGGCGTGTTTTGGACGCGCTGGATGCCAGTTCGTATGCGAAAAATACGATCGTGGTGTTATGGGGCGATCATGGCTGGCACCTGGGCGAGAAACATCATTGGCGCAAATTTTCACTCTGGGAAGAAGCCACGCGTGCGCCGCTGATGATGGTGGTGCCCGGCGTCACCGAAGCGGGTTCACGTTGTAATCAGGCCGTCGATTTCATGAATATTTACCCGACGCTTTGTGAGTTGTGTTCGCTGCCGGTCGGGAAACATCTGGATGGCATCAGTCTGACGCCTTTAATGAAGGATCCTGCGATGAAGTGGGACCGCCCGGCTTTGACCACACATGGCCGTCTGAACCATGCGGTGCGGAGCAATCAGTATCGTCTGATTCGTTATCAGGACGGCAGTGAAGAACTGTATGACCACGCGCAGGACCCGCTGGAGTGGAAAAATCTGGCAGACGATCCGAACTACAAGGCTGTAAAGCAGCAGCTTGCCCAGTGGTTCCCTGAGAAAAATGCGCCTGACGCGCCGCACGATGAGCCCCGCGGCGGCAAACAGAAGCAGAAAAAGAAACAACCGGGCAAAGGTAAGAATAAAAAGAACGCTGCAAAGCAGTAGCAGCGCTCTTTTTGAACTCAAACTAACAAGCCTCGCAGCGAAACAGACACACTGTCTTCGAGACCCGGCAAAAACTACTCTTTTTTCTTGCCGCGTGTTTTTTCGAGGAGCGAAGTCAGTTCTTCGACGGTGACGATGGTATCTTTATTCTGGTCGGCCTGGAAGAAGAGGGGGAGTTCGCGGAGCGGGACTTCCGCCTGTTCCAGCTGACCGTTGGAATTTTTATCGCGACTGCGTACCAGCTTGAAGGCGACCGTTTTGAACTGATCTTCGGGAGTCGCTTCTTCTTTGGGAATGGCCACGTTGAAATAACCGATCATCATTTCATTCCAGGTCTGATCGCCCCAGGAAACCGATTCGTTCGGATTCGGGTTCGAGAGATTATTATCGGAATTGTTGTAGTGGGCAACGCAGTGAATATAATCGCCGATTTCGAGGGGAATCGGTTTTTCGATGCCGTAAGCCGTCTGCCAGTTGAAATCAAAGGCGGGCACATCGATCAGGATTTCCCCCGGCTGATCCGGTTTTTTTCTCAATTCGTAACGGAACGATTTGCCCCGCAAATGCATGTGTGGCATATAGCTCAACAGCAGGGCCTTGCGATCATTGGGGGGTGAAGTGGCTTCAATTTTGAAATTGTCGTCGTTCGCATCGATCTTAATCCGACGGCGGACAAAGTCTTCATTGATGACCTGCGCCGTCACGACCTGATGCGTGACCTTTGATTCCTCGGTAAAGACCAACCCGACTTTGCTGCGGTCCTGCTGCTCGGTGCCAATGGGAGTGTAATGCATTTGAAAAACCAGTTTGGAACCCGCGGGAATTTTCTTGGCCATTCCCGGATGCATCATGACTTCGCGTGAACCGGGTACATAACCGACGAGAAACTGATCCCCCTCGCCGAACACGCGGACCCGTTTTCCCTCAGGAGGACGGGCGAAGACCAGAATGTGATGCACCACGGCCCGGTTGCCGGGCAGGGCTTCGGCACCGGTGATCCATTTGTCTTCCGTGAAGCCGGGGTCGACTGTGAAATACTGATATTTCACACCCCGTTTACCCGCTTGCGCGGGTACCGTGTAAGGTTTGTCATCCATATAAAACACAGCGTCCGGCTCTTGCGGCAGCTTCCAGCCTGTGACATAGGTTTGAGGAGTCGGCAGGTCTTTGGGATCGCCTTCGGGAGCACCGTGTTCGACCCATTGATAGATCAGCTCTTTTTCCTCTTTGCTCAGACTGCGGTCATTGGCAAATTTTCCGTGTGCCGGGTCGGCATGCCAGGGGGGCATTCTCTGATCGCGGACGACTTCGGCAATCGTTTCCGCCCAGCCGGCGACTTCCTGATATTCGTTGAGCGCGAAGGGCGCGATTTCTCCTTCGCGGTGGCATTCGACACAATGTTTCTGAAACAAGCGCGAGATCTGTTTGGAATAAGTGACCGTGCTCTGGGCATCCGGTTCCCGCAGACGACCGATAAAACAGCCAACCGGTTTTGTTTCGGTAATACTGACCGGTTTTTGCGCCAGCAGTTCCGTCAGGGCGACTTTCAGATCTTCCCGCTTCGGTTCATCTTTGAGATAACCGACGCCGTACTGGTCGTCCACGCGACCGTGATACCGGATCATTCCTGCCTGATCGAGAATGAAAACTTCGGGAGTCCGTTTGGCACCGATTTGATCTGCAACATGGTTGCCGGCGTCTTTGAGAACCGGGAACGTGATTTCATGTTTCTTTGCATAAGCGGCGATTTCGGTGAGGGAATCCTGCTGATTGGACATGATCGCATAAAAGGTCACGCCTTGAGAGCCAAATTCCTCAGAGAGTTTCTGCAGGCGACCGCCGTACAGTTTGGCCAGCGGGCATTCCGTTCCCAGAAAGGCGATGACGGCGAACTTCTGCTCTTTCTGCTCACTCAGCTGAACGGTTTTTCCTCGAAAATCCTTGAGGCTGAAGTTCTCTACTTTTTTGCCGATGAGCGAGTCGGTTGATTCGGCCATTACCGAGGACGTAAACAGGCAGACGGACAGGAAACCCGGGATTAGATAATAGAAGCCTTGCATTCGACCTTGAACTCCCCTCTCAACTCTTATTTAATGATGGGCGCTGATTCTGTAATAAAACCATTCAGTTATCTAACCCGAATTCGGGTTGACGGTAGCGTTTTTGAAAACCATTTGGTCCAATCAACTCAGGACGGGGACCACTGCGCCGGTTTTGCTGAAAACGCTCCCGAAGTAGATACCCCTCTGAACAGGATTCTGTTTCAGAAATCAGAAAAGATTTGAAGCCGGTTCATTATACATGCGAACAGAAGCAGGGTAAATATCAGTGATCGTGGGATTGGGAACAGATATCGTCGAGATTTCGCGCATCGCTCAAATGATCGAGCGGCATGGAGATACGTTTCTCAATCGCGTGTTTACGGAAACGGAAAATGCATACTGCGGGTCCAAGAAGCATAAAGAGCAGCATTATGCCGGTCGCTGGGCAGCCAAAGAAGCCGTGATGAAGACATTAGGTACCGGCTTCATTAAAGGGATTGGCTGGAAAGATATCGAAATCATCAATTTAAAAAGCGGCAAGCCGACGGTTGTGATCTCAGGGGGAGTGGAGACACACGCCGCCGAGATGGGCATAAAGGAAATACTGATTACGATTTCTCACAGTCGCGAATTTGCGACGGCGACGGCGATTGCCCTGGGAAACTCTCAGTAAAATTTCAGAGCAGGTTTCCGAACGCGACGCACATCAAATCTGTTCGGGATCCAGTATCTTTTCGATCACAGGCAGTTCATGTTGTTGCAGATGATTGAGCAGCGTGGCTGGGGTCTCATCGGCGATAATCAGATCCCGATATTTGGGTTTGATGAATTCGGTTTCGATGCAATGTTCGACCATGTTTAATAACGGGTCGTAAAAGCCAGCGGTATTCAGCAGGCCCACTGGTTTGGCATAAATGCCTAACTGCACCCAGGAAACGACTTCGAACAGTTCTTCCAGAGTCCCGAAGCCGCCGGGCATCGCGATGAAGGCGTCAGAGCATTCCGACATTTTTGCCTTGCGGGTATGCATGTCTTCGACGATATGCATTTCTGTGACGCCGGGATGAATCAATTCCCTGGTTGCCAGTTGCCGGGGAATCACACCGATGACCTGTCCGCCGGATGCCAGCACGGCGTCTGCAATCACGCCCATCAGGCCGACGCTGCCGCCTCCGTACACCAGCGTGATTTTTCGCTGTGCCATCAAGCGGCCCAGTTCAATGGCGGACTGTTGATACTGCGGGTCGTTTCCGGATTTTGAACCGCAAAAGACGCAGATACTCTGCAGCGCGTTCATGCTCCTGTTCCATCGGCTGTGTGGTCATTCTCGGACGTGGGTTCCTCACTGGCCTGATCACCGGTTTTTCCTTCCGGCACGTTGCCTTTAAAGGTGCCAGGTTTGATCTGGGGGCCGCGCTTGTGCTCTTTCAGAATGGCTTGCAGCTGTGCCATATCCATCACTTCGCTTTCCAGCAGATCACGGGTGAGATGTTCCAGCAATTCGCGGCGTTCGTCCAGAATTTCATAGGCCGTTTTGGAGCACTGGTCAATGATCCGTCTGATTTCCAGATCAATCTCCCGCAGCGTATTTTCGCTGTGCACGCTTTCGGAGGGGCTTTGCGAGTCGCCCAGGAACGGCGACCTTCTGGTTTCGCTGTAATGGACGCGGCCTAATTTGGGGCTCATGCCGAACTCGGTGACCATACGGCGGGCCAGATCGGTAGCACGCTGTAAATCGTTCTGGGCACCGGTCGAGGTTTCTCTGTAAATGATTTCTTCAGCGGCAATGCCCCCCAGCAGCACGCAGATCCGGCTTTCCAACTCGCTTTGCGTGACCAGTTGTTTTTCTTCTTCGGGACGCTGCATGGTATATCCGAGGGCACCCAGACCGCGGGGCACGATCGATATTTTGTGAACCGGATCGACGTTGGGTAACGAACAGGCAACTAGAGCGTGTCCACATTCGTGATAGGCCACGCGGCTTTTTTCATCTTCGTGAATCAGTCTGGTTGATTTTTCCAGACCGGCAACGACCCGCTCGACTCCCTCTTCGCATTCATGCATCGAGACGGCCGTTTTGTTATTACGGGCAGCGAGCAGGGCAGCTTCGTTAATCAGATTTGCCAGATCCGCGCCCACGAATCCGGGGGTGATTTTGGCAATGTGCTGCAGGTTGACTGTTTCGTCCATTTTGATTTTGGCGCTGTGGACTTTGAGGATTGCTTCGCGGCCTCGCACGTCAGGACGATCGACGAGAACGTGACGGTCAAAACGACCGGGACGCATTAACGCCGGGTCCAGTGTTTCTGGACGGTTGGTGGCGCCCATGACGATCACGCTCTGGTCCGAGCCGAAGCCGTCCATTTCGACGAGCAGTGCGTTGAGCGTCTGCTCACGCTCATCATGTCCGCCGGGCATTCCGCTGCCGCGGGTTTTGCCGAGCGCGTCCAGCTCGTCAATGAAAATAATCGCCGGTGATTTCTGAGCAGCCTGCTGGAACATGTCCCGCACGCGTGCGGCACCCACGCCGACAAACATTTCGACAAAGTCGGAACCGGACAGTCCGTAAAAGGGAACTCCCGCTTCGCCGGCGACGGCTTTGGCCAGCATCGTTTTACCGGTTCCCGGAGGGCCGACCAGTAAAACACCCTTCGGAATCCGACCGCCGAGTGCCTGGTACTTGGCCGGCGTTTTCAAAAACTCAACAATTTCGCGCAGCTCTTCGACGGCTTCATCAATGCCGGCGACATCATTGAAGGTCACTTCGATGTCTTCCTGGGCATACATTTTCCCTCGGCTGCGACCGAATGACATTGGCGAACCCGCGCCACCCATGCGGCGAAACAGGTAAATCACAAAAATCAACAGCACAATCGGGAAGAACAAGACGGCAATCAGCGATTCCCATTCCGAAGGACGACTTTCAGAATCGACGATGATATCTTTGCTTTCCAGCTTGGATTGTAATTGCGCAAGTCGCTCGGAAGAAAAACCGTAAACCGGGATATAAAATTTCCTGGTGGTTTCGGGAACCGTGCTTTTTTCCGGTGTTTCCGGTTTGGGCTGATCCTGAAAAACAATATAATCCCTGCCAAATTTCAGATCATGCACGTTGGTCTTATTGTACTTGCCGTCATCAATGCCTTTGACAAAGTCGCCAAATACGATTTTGTCGCCGCGCGTATTATTCGAGACGATCGAAAGGGTAATCACCAGGATCAACCCCCCCACAACCAGATACCATAAGATATTACTTTTTGGTCCTTTGGGTTCAGGTCGGCGACCATCACCTTTGGGAGCGTTCTCAGGCGGGGAAGGGCGTTCTTTTCGATTCTGCTGATCGGGATCCGGAGTAGGCATAGGGAATTATCTTTTCAGAGGAGTGCGCAATTCTGCTCGTTTAATATTAAATACGCACGGAACATAAATTCAGGTGATGAAGTTCCTGGCAAGAAACAGTGTCTGATGAATCAGGGATCTTAGCACGGAATGCATCTTATCCCTACTGATAATGTATGTCGTATCAGCAAAGGGGTCAATCATACGTTTTAGCAGAAATCCACGTTCCGCCCAATACACGATGCGAAAACGATCCTTTGCGGAGGGAATGCCCCTTGCCATGTTTAATTAATACGCCTAAAATGCGGATTCGTTGGTGGTTAGGGCAAAAAAACTGAACCGAGTCATGTCTTTTTTCCGCTCTTTCAGAGAATCAATAAAACAGTCAATCAAACCGGCTGGGGATGAGAAAACAGGGTCGAATGAAGCGAATAGCCGTTCTCGGGTCTACGGGTTCGATTGGTACCAGTACTCTTGAAGTGATTGCCGCCCATCCAGAGGAAATGCAGTTAACTGCAATTACCGCCCATAACAGTTGGGAGCAATTGGCCCGGCAGTCACAGCAGTTTCATCCCCGCTGGTCCGTGCTCAGCAATCCCGCATTGAAATCGACGGTGACAGCAGACTCCTTTTCCCGTTCCACCGAACTTCTGTTCGGCGCGGACGAGATTGAACGGGTGGCGTCATCAGACGAAGTCGATGTCGTGATTTGCGGCATCGTCGGGGCAGCCGGCTTAAAAGGGGCGTGGGCCGCGATCGAAGCCGGTAAAACCGTGGGAATTGCCAATAAAGAGACGTTAGTCGTTGCAGGGCCACTCATTATGGATCTTGCCGCACGTAGTAACGCCACATTGTTGCCCGTAGATAGTGAACATAACGCAATCTTTCAGGCATTGCAGGCAGGGCGCCCGAAAGAGGTCAAACGCATCATTCTGACAGCCAGCGGCGGGCCATTTCGAGGAGCGAGCCCGGCCGACCTAGAACACGTCACTCCTGAAAAAGCGCTGGCACATCCAACCTGGGAGATGGGGCCGAAAATTACCATCGACTCCGCCACCATGATGAACAAAGCACTGGAAATTATTGAGGCAAAATGGTTATTCAACCTGTCCGCTGATCAAATTTCGGTGGTCGTTCATCCGCAGTCCATCGTGCATTCGATGGTGGAATTTGTGGATGGTTCGGTCATTGCACAGCTCTCGCCCCCCGATATGAGGCTTCCCATTCAGTACGCACTTACGTATCCTGATAGAACAGAGGGCTTGAATTCTACGATGGACTGGAACCAGTCTTTTGAGTTAACCTTTGAGCCCCCCGATCTGGAAGCATTCCCGGCATTGCGACTTGGTTATGAAGTCGCAGAAAAGGGGGGGACATGCGGTGCGGTATTAAATGCGGCGAACGAGGCCGCTGTAGAGCGATTTTTGTCGGGTGAATTGCGTTTTTGCGATATCGCGACCTCCTGTCAACAAGTATTAGAATCACATCAATTCGATCCCAATCCAAGTCTGGAAGAACTGTTTCTGCTGGATGACTGGGCTCGCAAGGAGATAAAAAGGTGGAAGTAGTGCTAACCAGTCTGTTATTAGGAACCCTCGTCGGAAAAATTGCCAATATCGCCATGGTCGCTTTAGGACTGGGGCTGGTGATTTTCTTCCACGAACTGGGACACTTCGCCGTTGCCAAGTGGTGTAATGTCAGAGTCGAACGGTTCAGTATCGGTTTTGGCCCGATTATTTACAGCTTCAAGTACGGCGAAACCGAGTATGCTCTTTCCATCATTCCTTTTGGTGGTTACGTCAAAATGCTGGGGCAGGATGATGTTGATCCGAGCCAGCTGACGAGCGAAGAAATTGCGCTCGACCCGCGATCGTATTCCGCCAAACCCGTTTATCAGCGCATGGGGATTATTTCGGCCGGCGTGATTATGAACATCATCACCGGGATGCTGTTTTTTGCATTCGCCTTTCGGCTGGGTGTGGAATCGATGCCCAGTGTGGTCGGCGCAGCGATCCCCGGCATGCCTGCCTGGGAAGCGGGAATTCAACCGGGTGATGTGATTCAAAAAATCGATGGCAATAAAGCAACCTCCTATATGGACATCATTCGCAGCAGTGCCTTTAGTGATGGCGATATCACGATGGAGGGCACCCACCCCGATGGCAAGACTTTTGAAGTCAAAATTACTCCGGATCGTACGGGAACGCGGCCGCAAATCGGTTTGATCCCGGCCAACAGTCTGCATATTCCCGTGTTTGAAGATCCGGGAGCAAGTGTGACCAGTAAGGGAACCGCAGCGGCCAAAGCAGAGCCCGGTTTCCTGCAGGGAGACACGTTCAAAACAATCGACGGTAAACCGGTGAAAGACTACGCCCAGCTGCAAAGAACGTTTGCTGCAAAAAGTAATCAGACTCTGAAGACGGGCGTAAATCGCAAAGGGGCACCGCCGACGGAAACCGTTGATATCACCGTCGGGAATAATCCGTTTCGTACGCTGGGACTCTGGATGGACATCGGCCCGATTGAAGCCATTCAGGATGGTTCGCCGGCTGCACGCGCCGGTATGAAGGTCGGAGACAAAATCACACACCTGGATGGGAAAGATGTTGGAAAAACTCTGAACCCGTTACAGTTGCCAAACTACTTTTCGGACAAAGCCGGCGAAACCGTGCAGATTGTCGTGAAGCGGCAGCAGGACGGGGCGCATCCCACTGAAGTCAGCCTGAATGTGGTGCCTCTCGATAATCCGGCCTGGCTGGAGCATCCGATTTATGCGAATACCCCTTTGGCCGTTGGTTCTGTTGGCATTGCATTCCATGTGATTCCGACGGTTCTGAAAGTGGAAGAAGGCAGCCCGGCTGCTGAAGCAGGAATCCTGCCGGAAGAACGGATCAAAAAAATTAAAATCATGCTGCCTCCCAACAACACGCTTGCTGAGTGGGGGGGAATCCCGGAAGTCAGTTATGAATTCGATGACAAAAACGTGAACTGGGCCAATGCGTTCTGGGAGATGCAGGTGCGTCCCGGTTGGCCTGTGGAATTGACGGTCAGTAATAAACGACAATTACGCGATGTCAAAATGGTGCCCTGGGTAGATCCCAAACAGAAAGTGGGAGAACAATGGTCGTTGCCCGTCCGAGGGATCAAGATGGAATTTTTGCGGGAAACCCAAAAGGCTGACAGTATGGGACAGGCGCTGGGCATGGGGGTCGAATATACGACCAACTCGGCGAAAGATATTTATCTGACCCTACGAAGTCTATTCACCGGGCGCGTCTCACCGCTGGAACTGAGTGGGCCGATCAAGATCGCTTCCGTTGCCTATGAAGTGGCTCATCAGGGATATTCCGAACTCCTGCTGTTCCTCGGTTTTTTAAGCGTGAACCTGGCTGTTTTAAACTTCCTGCCGATCCCGGTACTGGATGGGGGCCACATGGTTTTTCTGTGCTGGGAAGGAATTACCCGCAAACGTCCTAACGAGCAGGTGCTTGCCGCGGCGACTTATGTCGGGATGATTTTTGTCCTGGGATTGATGCTGTTTGTGCTGTATCTGGATATTTTCCTCTAAGCGAATCGCAAAAAATTTATTTGGGAAGTGCGGAAAGATCTGTTATCCTGATATCAGCGAACGAAGTTGTTGCAGGTTCTGCAAAGCAGCGTCCTATCGCAGGTAGTTAGTCGTAGATCGGAGCGCGAACAGATGACATCAGGGCGGTCCCCTCATAGTTCGGGAGACCAGGCGGCGGCCTGGCTGGCAACAGTGTTTACACTGGCCGGGGGACTGTTTGCGTGCATTTTCGTGGTCGTTACCAGCGGCGAAGCGCCCGGAAAACCGATGCTGATTGCCATCGGCATTATCACGGTGCTACTGTTAATGCTCTGGTTGTTACGCGAAAAACCACCCGAGGCGCAACAGCAGTCGCTCCGCTTATGGTACTGGTGGAAAAAAGAAGAGTCAGAGTGTTACGAGTACAAACCTCGACCACGCAAACGTTCCAGCCATGTTGATTACGGGAACCAGCAACCGCCGACGCTCGACTCAATCCGTGAAACAGTGGATGACCAGCGGACGTGGGTCCCTTCCGTTCGGAATCTTCAAGAGACAAACGGCGATACTGCTCAAACGGAATCAGACAAAGCGTAGAACAGCGTCTGTTATCGATAGCGGGAAAACATGCTGCGACGGCGTGCCTGCCGCGAAGGTGAATCACTGCTGCTGTTATTCTGCTGATTCTGTTGCTGCCTGTTAATATATTGAGAGGCCGCATTGTTCTGCTGTTGCAGGAACTGCTCGGAATAACCAATAATCGGTTCGGTAGCTTCCGGCTGATCAAATACCTTTTGTTTAGCCAGTAGTTCCAGCTGCTGGGTATATACCGGGCGAGTGCGTTCGCGGTAGATCACGAGTGAGTCGATTGCGTGATACATTCCGCCTGGCTCAAGTGGTTGAGTTTTGTATTCAACCAGATCGCTGGCGATGCGGGAGACAGCGTTTCTGATCCAGGGCTCATTCAATCGCTCTTGTGGCAGGGCTTCCATGATGAATTCCAGTGTGTGACCGGTTGTCGAGACCCGCTTATTGACGTCACTGGCGTATTCGGGGCCTTCAAAATATTTGGCAGAAAAGGAACCGTCCCGGTTTTGCATGGAGCGTGCATATTCGACGTATTGGCGGACTCGCATACTCGCTTCCAGCCAGGTGCCTCTAAGGCTTTTCTGGTCTTTGGAATAACTGTTCACAGAACTGGCCAAGGCAAACAGGCCGTGCGTGCCTCCGCAAGCCGACTTGGTAGGCTCTGACTGCATTTGGACCTGGACCAGTTTTTCCATGCTCCATTCCTCACCTGTGGAACTGACCCATTCGGTATCCCACGGGAGGTAACGTGAAAATGCCCAGAGCGTCCAGGTGATTTCTTCGTCGGTATTCACTTCTGCTTTGGCATTGCGAATCATATTGGCGATCGTGACCGTTTTTTCGCCGGCTTTGAATTTATGGTCGAGGGGAATGCCGGCCATCGCGTAAAAGGCGAGAAACTGATTGGGGTGCCCTTCAAAAGCGTAGGGCTCAGTAAAGGGGTGTCCTTTGCCGCCATGGGGGGTTGTAATGAACCAGGGACGACCGCGAAAATTAGGGCCTGTGGAGATCCAGTCAATTGCTCTGATCTGTTTTTTGTTCTGATAGAGCGTGTATTCCCAGCGGAGCGCGAGAATCCCATGTGCGATCTGCCAGGGGGTATGCACGTCAGTCGAAAGCATTCTGCGATGCGAAACGGCAATGGCTTCATCAACCAGTTTGTCGAGCGGATCGACAATCTCGGGCACTTCAGGAGCCTTCGGCTTTTCCATGGAAGGAGTCGTATTTTTGGCAATTCCCGGAAATGGTTTTGGCTCAGACATGGACTGTGATTTCGGCTTCGTGTCGGTTCCGTCTTCTGCCAGCAGTTCCGGTCTGCGGGCTTCGATACTGAGATCTGGTTTGCGGGCTACCAGAGGTGCTTCCTCTGCAGTCGTTTGCACCTGCAGGATCGTAACCGGCTGGCTGGCAGTTTCCGGTAAGAGCAACTTGGGACCAGGCTCTCCCTGTACATCGCAGGCGGACTGCATAATCGTTGTGAATACAATTAATGCGGTGCATTTAATCCAAAGGTGGGGCGTCATCCTTGAATTCATTTCAGTATTCTTTCCAAATCTGCAAGATGTTGTCTGGTTGTTGCAGGAAATTACCGTGAGCCTCTGAATTTCCAAGCATAATTCCGGATGGTTTTCAGGTGTTCCATAGGAAGTAGGAAGCATTCCCAGGTAAAATAAAGACGGAAATCTTCACTTTAACTGGTTTGAGCCTGTGACTCTGTTGAGCCTGAGCGTTTGCTTCCTGTAGACACTTCCGAATGCGAGACGATGAATTTTGAGAGATTTGATTCGTATTCGAAGGAGTCGAGGTCCTCTTTGTTTAAATTATTTAGATGTATGAATTATCGGTAGAAGCAATTGGATCTGTTGACTGGGGTTTCGGAGAAAGCTGCATCTCGGTCAAGTTTCGGAACTAGTAAGTACCAGTTAAGTAAAATGGTGTATGTATTTTTGCTCCGAAAATAATTATGATGCGTCGAACCGGTGTAACTGTTAGTTTGCCCCGGCTTTTTCAGATCGATAGAACTGGGGGAATTGTGCAAAATATCAATTTCCTTTTTATTTCGATCAAGTCAGTACGATGAAAATTCAATAATCTGGCAGCAGAGAATTCGCTCCCCTGCAGGGAAAAACCTCTGGTCTGTTCAGGTCACTAGAAATCAGTATCGTGAAACAGACGAGACAATAGATAGACGATCAACCATGCAACTGATTTTTGCTGACGCCTCAGGTCTCAACTTGTGGGTTCTGGAGGTGTTTACTGCTGTCTGGTGCTTCGTAATGGGGTCGGTGATCGGCAGTTTTTTGAATGTGGTCATTTATCGGATGCCGCTGGGGCTGAATATTTCCAAACCCAAGTCCCGTTGTCCGGTGTGTGAAACCCCGATTCAGACGCGCGATAACCTGCCGATTCTGGGCTGGATTCTTCTCAGGGGAAAATGCCGCCATTGTCAGACGCCGATTTCGATGCGGTATCCGATTGTCGAAGCCATCGTCGGTTGTTTTTTTCTGTTGCTGTATCTGGCTCTGGTTCATTCCGGCGGCCAATATTTGCCGCACCGGATTCCCAACACAAGCGGGGGCGTTTATCCGATTATGGAAGGGCAGACCTGGGATCTGATTGCCCTGGATGTCTACTACTGTTATCTGTTTATCATTGTGCTGGCAGCTGCCTACATTCACTTTGATCGCCAGCTGGTCCCGCGTCGTCTGCTGCTGTGGTGTTTTCTGATCGGCTTTATGGCTGGTGCCCTTGTTCCGGAACTCCATCCTGTCCCTGCAATGATCTCGTTTCAATCTGAGACTGCTGCTGGCACTTCTACAGAACTCTTCCTGAGTGAAAGACACGAGCACGGTTCGCTGCACTGGGGCCTTGAAGGGCCGACGCTGCTCACACTCTGGTGGGGTCTGTTTTATGGGACCATTGTGGGCATCCTGTTTTGCTGGCCTGTGCTGTTTCAAACAGACAGGCCACGTCGCCTGTTTCAGCCGGGCACCAGTTGTCTGTTGATTCTGATCGGCCTGTATCTGGGCTGGCAACAAGTCATTTCCGTTGGTTTTCTGGCCGCCATCTGTCTGGTGTGTTTCGAGTTTGCAGTCCGGAACAGAAGTTCGCACGCGCTGCAGCTGCCGGCGTCCGCTTTTATTGCCGCTGTCTTAGCGTTACAACTGATACTGGGAAAGTATTTCACACTACTGCCTCTGGACACGGGAACGCTGGTTTATATCCTGTTTACAGGCGGGCAGATTATTTCAATTCCCATACTGGTCTGGCTGGCACAATACATAAACCACAGCCGAGACATACAAAGCCATATACAGGATCCGATTCCCTTTGATGAAACAACAACCATCACATCTTGAGTCAACACTACCTGACATCGTCGCGCAGGCGCTCAATGAGGGGACCTGTATTCAGCTGGTGTTGAGTAAACCTGTCGAGAAAATTCCGTCCGCGTGGCGCAAGGTTACGTTGCGACCAGTGAGCATCAAAGGCAACCCGCATTTTCAGGTGGCTCTCACACGAGGGCAGCAGGAGGTGCATGAGAATCTGACTCCGGTTCAGACGATACAGCGCATTACAGAACTCTGGTCCAATCATTTTCGGGAAGGCTATCTTTATACGCAACTGGCCGACTATCATTTTCAAAAAACAAACCAGGACACGGTACGACTGAAAAAACAGCCGCCGACCAAAGCAAAACCTTTGCAGATGGAATCCCATGATCGTGCCAAACAGTATCTGATTCCCGAAGGGACTCCCTGTCCTTTTCTGGAAGCGATCGGCGTGATGACGCAAACGGGAAAAGTGAAGGCGGCTCAATACCGCAAGTTTCGACAAATCAACCGTTATCTGGAATTCATCAACGATATCGTGTCCGGCCTGCCTGCAACCGGCGCACTGCATATTCTGGATTTTGGTTGCGGGAAAAGTTATCTCACCTTTGCGACGCACTATTTATTGACAGAAGTCTTACAGCGCGAAGTGAAAATTACGGGCCTTGATCTGAAACAGTCCGTCGTTGAGCATTGTCAGAGCATCGCCGACGGGCTGCAGTGCCGCGGGCTGCGTTTTAAGACCGGCGATATTTCCGAATTCACCTCCGATTCCGGCAAATGTGATCTCTCGATTTCGCTGCATGCCTGCGACACAGCTACCGATGCTGCGATCGCGTCTGCGATTCAGACGGAAGCATCCGTGATCATGGCGGTTCCCTGCTGCCAGCATGAAATATTTCAGCAAATCGCCAGCGAACCCCTTTATGCATTACTGCAACATGGAATCATGAAAGAGAAAGTGGCTGCACTGGTGACCGATGCGTTACGGGCGCAGGTTCTGGAAATTTGCGGATATCGAACACAGGTGGTAGAATTTATCGATACGGAACATACTCCTAAAAATATTCTGATCAAAGCAGTCAGACGGAAATCGGAATTGAGTCAGACGGATTTAAAGAATACAGTACAGCAATATGAGTCACTCAAGTGTCAGTTTGGAATTCAGTCGTTTTCCCTGGAGCAGGCTTTGGGGAAACGTTTTCAGGAATGGTGCAGTTCGTCACGGAAAGTCGGGACAGATTAAATCATGACAGAGGAATCAGGACACGAAATCCGAAACGTGAAACGAATCAGTCCGGGAGTTCTTCTGGCTGTATTTATTTTAATGGTCTCGGCACTGCTGATTTATAAAATTCAAACTACAAAGTCCGTTCGTTCGAATCGCGCAACGTCGTTCGCACAGACGGGGAACAATCTTTCAAACGCAGTTCCCCAGCCGAAAAACAAAACCACTCAGCCAGACGAGTCGCTTTCGGACAGAGAAATTCCTGATACCGCGCTGGCCCAGACGACGCCGCATACGGAAATGGTGCTCACGCAAACGACGAACCGACAGCCATTGCTGCCCGATGTGAAAACGGTCAAAGAAGGCGAACTCGAATCCACCAGCTGGCAAAATCCGTTTTACCGTCTGTTTTGGAAAAGCAGCGGCTGGAAGTTTACCGAAGCCGGCATGGTCTCGTCTGCAGATCAGATTTCCGCGGCGACCTTTTTGCGACCGTATCAGAAAATCAGCGTCAGTTTTCGTGTCGATGTGGAACAGAAGTTTCCGGCGTTTGCACTCCAGTTGCTTACCAGAGATCCGGCGCATCCGGAGCGGGCTCTGATCGTCAGTTCGATCCAGTTTCAAAATGACGGGGTCAGTGTTTCCACAGCGGTGCAGGAAGCAACCACAGAACTGAAAAGCGTCAAGCTGGATCTTTCCCCCACCAAACCGGAATCGGTACGCATCCGCTTTGTCGGAACGGGGAATCGATTTGTGATCAGTGTCGGCGGACGCCGCGTTCTGACCTGTGCGCAGCCGGCACAACAGTCGGGCAAAGAATGTTTCCTGAGCTTTCTGTCCCTCGCAGACCAGGTACAGATTTCTGCCTTACGGATTGAAGGCGAGTAACCCGGGTCGTGTGTCTTAATTTGAATTCGTCTTTGTAAAAGAAAACACATCAAGCTGTGCCGTTAAAATGGACTGAAGAGGAATCGAGGCTGACGCCGTGCGGCTAATTGGGGACGGCCGATGGTCGCTTTCCGGGCTGCAATCCGCTGGTTTCTGGCTGTGACTTTGACTAAAACTTGCAATCAGTCCCCTCCGCTGGTAACCTGATATTTAGTCTACGCTAAAAAAACACGGCCTTCCTAACTTCTTCAGCAGACCAGCGTTCTGTATCGTAAATCAAAGTGGTAACGAGATTGATTACGGATCTCAGAAACGCGGTTCATTTTTGAATCAGGTTTACCAATGTGGATTTCGTTGAGACGATTAACAACCGCAGCTTTCACGATACTGGTTATGGTGCAGGCAGGTGTCGTGGCTGAGGATGATGTTGCAAAAAAATCGGAAATCGATTTTGAAAAACAGATTCGGCCTGTCTTAAAACAGTATTGTTACGACTGTCACTCTCAGGCGGGAGAAGAATCCGGATTGCGTCTGGATCATGGAGCCAACATTCTCAAGGGGGGAGACCGCGGGCCGGCGGTGATTCCCGGGAAGAGTGCGGAAAGCCCGCTCTTTCTAAGTCTGTCAGGGCAGGGGAAAATTCCCCGCATGCCTCACGATCTGCCTCCGCTGAAGCCCGCGGAAATTTCGCTCATCCAGCAATGGATCGATCAGGGGGGCAAGATTCCGGACGCAGAACAGACGCTGAGAACGACGCAGGCAAAATCAGACCACTGGGCCTTTCAACCCATCAGGCGACCGGAACAACCGACGGTGCAACAGCGGGCCTGGATCAGAAACCCCATCGATACTTTTATCTTGAGCCGGCTGGAACAGAACAAATTAAAACCTGCTGTCGAAGCAGATCGCAGCACGTTGATTCGTCGTTTGAGCCTGGACTTAACAGGCTTGACTCCCTCTGTGGAAGAGGTGCAGCAATTTCAGGCGGATACGCGGCCCGACGCTTATGAGCGGCTCGTGGATCGACTGCTGGCTTCGCCGCATTATGGAGAACGCTGGGGAAGGCACTGGCTGGACGTGGCCCGTTATGCCGATTCGAATGGCTTTACAATTGATGGGCCGCGATCGATCTGGAAATACCGGGACTGGGTGATCAACGCGATCAACGAAAACATGCCCTTCGATCAGTTTGTGAAAGAGCAGTTAGCCGGCGATCTGCTGCCGGAACCGACGACCGACCAGTTGATTGCAACAGGCTTTCATCGCAATACACTGATCAACCAGGAAGGGGGCACCAATCCGGAACAGTTCCGTGTGGAAGCGGTCGTGGATCGGGTGAATACAACCGGAGCCGCATTCCTCGGTTTGACCGTCGGCTGTGCGCAGTGTCATAAACATAAATATGATCCGATCACGCAGCGGGACTTCTATCAGCTCTATGCAATATTCAACAGTACGGCTGATATTAACAGCGAGCCACCCACCTTATCCCTGCCAACCGTCGAACAGAAAACGCAGCAGGCAGAGCTGAAAAAAGAAATCGCGGAGTTCGAAAAACAACGGACGGAACGCAAAAAACTGCTGGAACCGGAATTCGAATCGTGGAAAAAGACTCTTCAGCAGAGTCTGAAAAATTCGGAGGAGCAGTGGACGATTCTGGCATCAGAGACGGCAAAATCTACGAACGGAGCCACGATTACGGTTCTGGAAGATCAGTCGCTGCTGGTCGGGGGAACGATTCCCAATAATGACACGTATCTCGTCGAAACGGCGAACATACCCTCGGGAACGACGGGGCTGCGACTGGAAGTGCTCACGCATGAGAGTCTTCCGAAAATGGGTCCCGGCTGGGCCGGCAATGGGAACTTTGTGCTGGATGAAGTCGGCGTGGAAGTCTCTCGGCAGACCAAAGCAGGCTGGTCGAAGTTTGAGCCGGTGAGTCTGTCGTTAGCCACAGCCGATCATTCTCAGGAACAGTTTCCGGCCAGTTATCTGGTAGATGGCGATTTGAAAACCGGTTGGGCAATCAATGTGAAACAAGGTTCGATGAATGTCAACCGTCGCGCGATTATCAAATTGAAAGCGCCATTGGAGTCTCCCGAGCCGATGAAATTGCGGGTCACGTTAACACAGACGCGCGATTCGAAATACAACGTCGGCCGTTTTCGCCTGTCAACGACGACCGTGAATCCGAGTATGTTGAATCTCGATCCTGCAATCATCGCCATCCTGAAACAGCCTGAAGAAAAGTGGGATGCGAAACAGAAAACAAATTTAGAACAGGTTTATTATCAGTCGGACGTGCAATGGTCCGATCTGGAACAGCAGCTGGCAAAACACAAAACAGAACAGACGAAACTCAATAAAGACATTGTGACCACGATGGTGATGCGGGAACTACCAAAGCCACGCGAATCATTTATTCTCTTGCGGGGTAATTTTCTGGCGCCGGGGGCACCTGTCAGCCCGGGAGTTCCGGATGTCTTGCCGCCGATGCCCGATGCCGTCAAATCGCCAACGCGCCTGGACTTTGCAAACTGGCTGACCAGCCCGGAACAGCCGTTGACGGCCCGGGTGACCGTCAACCGATATTGGCAACGCTTCTTCGGCAAAGGGCTTGTCGAAACCGAAAACGATTTTGGAACACAGGGAACAGAGCCGACCAACCCGGAACTGCTTGACTGGCTGGCTGCGGAGTTTATGCATCTCAACTGGGACATGAAACAGCTGCACCGCCTGATAGTGATCTCAGCCGCCTATCGACAGGCGTCGGACTTTGATCCAGCGAATCAGGAACAGGACCCGCGGAATCTGCTTCTCTCACGGCAGAATCGGTTTCGCATGGAAGCCGAATCGATACGGGATATCTTTCTGGCGAGCAGTGGTTTGTTGACGCGAAAGATCGGCGGCCCGAGTGTTTATCCGCCTCAACCCGAGGGCATTTATGTCCTGACACAGAATAAAAAAGCATGGCCTGAAGAGACCGGAGAAAACCGTTACCGTCGCGGCATGTATACGTATTTCTGGCGTTCAAGCCCGTATCCAATGCTGCCGACCTTCGATGCGCCCAACAGTAATACCACGTGCACCCGTCGCGTCCGTTCGAATACTCCCCTGCAGGCGTTGACGCTGGCCAATGATCATTCCCTGTTTGAATTGATTCAGGGGTTCGCCGTGCGGATTCTGGAAGAAGGCCCCGATTATGATGAAGGCCGCTTACGGCACGCATTTCAAATCTGTCTTTCCAGAACGCCCGACGATCAAGAGCTGGATGTGCTGACCCGTTATCTGGCAGAACAACGCGCCCATTTTAAGAAATCACCGCAGGCAGCCGCACAGGTTGCTGCCAAAAAGTTACCGGAAAAAATCGAAGTCGTGGAAGCCGCCAGCTGGACGGCGGTGGCCCGCGTCTTGATGAATCTGGATGAGTTTATCACACGCGAATAATCAATTCCTCAAATTGGATGCCTCTGATCTAAGCAGATGGCATCCAGGGAGCATCGGATGAGTTTTAACGACTTATTACTACGCGATCAGACACGACGCCACTTTTTCGAGAATTGCGGCGTGGGCGCCGGTGCGATCGGGCTGGCTGCTCTGATGCAATCGGAAAAGCTGGCACAGGCCGGCACTTCTGCACTGGGGAAAACGCACCATCGTCCCAAAGCGAAAAACGTCATCTATCTGTTTATGGCAGGCGGACCCAGCCAGCTGGAGATGTTTGACTTCAAGCCGAAACTGCAGGAGCTGGAAGGCAACGTCATTCCGGAATCGTATGTGGAAGGCAAACAATTCGCGTTTCTGAAAAAAGACGCGAAACTGCTGGGGACACGCCGCAAGTTCAAAAAGCAGGGCGAATCAGGGGCAATGGTCTCAGATGTGATACCGCACCTTGCTACGGTCGTCGATGATATTACGATCCTGAAAAGCATGAAAACCGACGTGTTCAATCACGGGCCCGCTAAACTTTTCATGAATACCGGCACGCAACAGTTCGGACGTCCCAGCATGGGAGCCTGGGTTACCTACGGAATCGGCAGCGAATCACAGAACCTGCCCGGTTTCGTGGTCCTGCAGTCGGGCCCCCGCGGTCCGCGCGGCGGGACACCGTTGTGGGGCAGCGGTTTTTTGCCGACCACTTATCAGGGAGTCCCCTTTCTCAACGGCGCTGATCCCATTTTGAATTTGTCGAACCCGGCCGGGATCGATGCAAAACGGCAGTCGGACTTTATCAATACCGTAAATCAGCTCAACGGGCGGCGTCTGGAGAAAACCCGTGATCCGGAAATCTCCACCCGGATTTCCGCCTATGAAATGGCATATCGCATGCAATCCAGTGCGCCGGAGTTGATGGATCTTACCGGCGAGACCAAACAGACCCTCGATCTGTACGGCGTTGATCCCGCAACGCCCTCTTTCGCCCGTAACTGTCTGCTGGCACGACGGTTAGTCGAAAAAGGCTCCCGTTTCGTTCAATTATATCATACCGACTGGGACCATCACGGGAATAAAGGCACCGATCTGGGGGAATCGCTGGATGCACGCTGTCTGGAAACGGATCAGGCCTGTGCGGCTCTGGTGAAAGATCTGAAACAACGTGGATTATTAGAGGACACGCTGGTTATCTGGGGAGGCGAATTTGGACGTACACCCCAGGGCGAGCCCCGTGATCTGATCGGCCGCGATCATCATATCGACGCATTCTCAATGTGGGTTGCCGGCGGCGGTTCCAAAGCCGGTATCACAATAGGCGAAACCGACGAGCTGGGATACTACACGGTGGAAGATACAATTCATGTCCGCGATTTTCATGCGACGGTGCTGCATCTGCTGGGCATCGATCACAATGATCTTTCCTATTTTTACCAGGGGCTCGATTTTCGCTTAACGGGCGTAGAAGAAGCACACGTCGTTCAGAAAATGCTGGCTTGAAACAGGGCGTCGGCTCAGACTGTCAGAAACTTGAGCGAAATATTAAGAAATCCTCTGGACAGATTTTGAAGATTCCATTATCACTCGCCTCTCTCTCACACATCTCAAAATCTTAACACTTCACTTCTTTACTTTTCTTCCAAATCTACCCATTTTCTTTTCCATATATCGCGGAGGCATGGATGCCACCGGAGTCCAATACCGGTCTATCCGGATCGATCATGCGCCATACCGGGCTGATTTTCCCACTAGTCATAGTGAGTTCAGTTCTGGTAATCATTGCGCCTCTGCCTCCGTTCGTGATGGACTTCCTGCTGTCCTGCAATATCACTGTTTCTGTAGTGATATTGATGACAACCATTTATGTCAAACGTCCGCTGGAATTCAGCGTATTTCCAGCGATTCTGCTGGGTACGACATTGGCGCGACTGGTGCTCAACGTTGCCAGTACGCGGTTGATTTTAACACGCGGAGCCGCCGACGGAACCGCCGCAGCCGGAGGCGTGATTGAAGCCTTCGGTCAGTTTGTGGCCGGCGGTCAGCTGGTGGTTGGTCTGATTATCTTTGTGATTCTGGTCACAATTCAGTTTATGGTGATTACCAAAGGTGCGACTCGTATCAGTGAAGTGGCTGCCCGCTTTGCACTGGACAGTATGCCCGGCAAGCAGATGGCGATTGACGCCGATTTGAACGCCGGCCTGATCAGTTCCGAAGAAGCCAAAGCCCGCCGCAAAGAAGTAACCGAACAGGCCGATTTCTACGGTTCGATGGACGGTGCCAGTAAGTTCGTCCGCGGCGACTCGATTGCCAGTATTATCATCACGCTGATCAACGTCGTCGGTGGTTTGTATGTCGGGATGGTCGATCATGGCATGGAACTCGGTAAAGCAGCCACAGTCTTTACTACACTGACGATTGGCGATGGTCTGGTCACACAGGTTCCCGGCTTCCTGATCTCACTGGCAGCCGGTTTGATTGTGACACGGACCTCGGTTGACAGTGACTTGCCTCGTGATGTTGTGCGACAGTTCTCAGGACATCCCGAAGCGTTGTTCCTGGCATCGACGTTCCTGTTTGCCCTCGCGTTCACAGGTCTGCCTGCAGGACCGATGGTGGCCTTGGCCATCGGCTGTACCGTGACGGGAATCTTGCGTAAAAAAGGACTGCAAGCCACTGCCGTGCTGAAACAAAAAGAAGAAACACAACAACAAACACCGGCCCGGGTCGAACCCAAACCTGAAGATCATTTGTTTGTCGATCCGCTCGAACTGGAACTGGGCGTCGGTTTACTGCGAATGGCGGATCCGGCAACCGGCGGCGATTTATTGGATCGCGTCACCCGCATCCGACACAAAATTGCCCAGGAACTCGGCATCATTCTGCCGAAGGTACGCATCAGAGACAACATTCGTCTGGGGCAACGCGACTACCAGATCAAAATCCGCGATGTCGCCGTTGCCTGGGGTACGATTTATCCCGATGGGCTGCTGGCCATTGATACGGGAGCCACCAGTGGTGAGACTCCGGGGATTCAAACAGTAGAGCCGGCATTTGGACGGCCCGCCAAGTGGATTGAACTGGGACAGAAAGAACGCGCGGAACTGATGGGTTACAATGTTGTGGAACCGTCGGCTGTGGTCATTACGCATCTGACGGAAGTCGTTCGCGAACACAGCAGCGAATTATTAACCAGAGAACAGGTCCATGCACTGATTGATAATCTCAAGGAAACCTCTCCCAAGGTTGTCGAAGAGCTGATCCCCGACGTACTGAAAATTTCACAGGTACAGCACGTGCTTTCAAACCTGTTACGCGAACGCGTACCGATACGCGATCTGGAAACCATTCTGCAGTCATTAGGCGATTATGCAGATCGAACCAAAGAACCAATGATTTTAACCGAGTATGTCCGCAACGGTCTGGCCCGTTCGATCTGTCAGCAGTACCGCGATAACAAACGGCTGTTGAGAGTGGTCACCCTTGATCCCGAACTCGAAGACGTACTGATGTCGGGCATTGATTACAACGAGCATGGTCTGGTAATCAAGCTCGCCCCACAGACCGGCGAAATGGTCACACAGGCTATTGCCGATCAGATTGAACCACTGGTTGCATCAGGCGGACATCCGATTGTCTTATGCAATCCCCAGGTCAGGGCCGGCTTGAAACAGATTACTTCTCCCGTGTTGCCACGCCTGGTGGTGTTGAGTTTGAATGAAATTACCCGCGATACCGATGTGGAAGCGATCGGGCAGATTTCCATCAATCTCATGAAAGCGGGCGCCGTCGTGGGAGCAGCCTGAGCAAACTATGTATGAAATCAAAAATCAGAGCGATTGAAACCTGAGACTGAAAATAACAGACATTCAACGAGACAAAACGGAATATTCCAAGTAGAGGAAACGTGAAACATGGCTGATGTTCGCACTTTTAAAGCCGCATCGATGCAGGAAGCACTGACTCTGGTTCGTCAGAAAATGGGCAGTGATGCCGTCATCCTGCAGACGAAACAGATTCCCGGCCGCAAAAGCCTGCTCCCCTGGTCGAAGCCGAAGGATGAATTCGAAATCACCGCCGGGCTGGGCATCAATGTGCGTACTCCTTCTGCGATGCAGAAAAACACAGCCGCTGCCGGAACCCTGCGACACCGGGCATCGAACCTGCAACCGGCAAAAAATTATACTGAAACAACTTCTCCACCAGCGGCCGCCTATCGAAGTGCCCCTCCCATGCGACAGCCGGCAGCCCCGGAAAGTCAGCCCGAAAAAGCTGCTCCCCCAAGGCAGCGACGCTTTGATCAACGGGCCCGTGAAGCAGTTCCGCGACCGATGAGACCAGAGCACAAAGCCTATGATCCTACGGAAGAATTCGCGGAAAAACTGAACGCCATTCAGGAGATGCTGGAAACACTGGATCGTCGGACCCGTTCTCCTCGGGCGACAGAAGTCCCGGCCGAGTTATTTCAAATCTATACGAACCTGATCGACGCCGAAGTGGAAGAAGGCATCGCGCATCAGTTGATTACGAAACTCAAACAGAATTCGACTTCCGAACAACTGAAAGATACGACAGCCAGCAAAGCGCTGCTGGCGGCGTTAATTGAATCTCAGCTGGCGTGTGCCGCGCCGATCAAGCCTGTTCCCGGTCAACGCAAAGTTGTCGCGCTCGTCGGACCAACGGGAGTCGGCAAGACCACAACCATCGCCAAGCTCGCAGCCAATTTTCGGTTGCGGGACAACATCAAAATGGGGCTGGTCACAGTCGACACGTATCGGATTGCCGCCGTCGAACAGTTACGCACCTATGCGGAAATCATCGATTTGCCTATGAAAGTCGTCAGTAACCCGCAAGAGATGCAACAGGCTCTGGATGAACTGGTGGGGCTGGATCTGGTTCTGGTGGATACCGCCGGCCGCAGTCCGAGCGACGATCTGAAAATTCAGGAACTCGAACGTCTGTTTCGCGAAGTTCCCATCGATGAAGTCTCACTGGTGATGAGTATGACCTCCAGCGCGAAAAGTCTGGAAGCGATTGCCAAACGATTTCAGGTTGCCAGACCAACGTCCATGATTCTAACCAAAATGGATGAAGCGCCCGTCATGGGCAGCCTGCTCTCATTAAGCCAGAATGTAAAACTTCCCGTCCGTTATCTGACAACCGGCCAGGATGTGCCCGATGATATTGAGCCGGCAAATCCAGCCCGGATCGCACGTCTGATTCTGGGAGAAGATCGGTTAATGTAACAGGTGGTGCGTACCGTCTCTGTAATTCAATTTCTACGATGATTCATTTCGAAATTTCTTTGATACAATTTTAGCTAGAAGGTAAGTCAGATGGCTCCAGCCGTCAACGAGTTCATTGCACAGCATGCGGCAGGATTTTCCGCAGCCGGTGCAACCGAAAATCCGGCACTGCCTCTCACATCACGCGGAGATCAGGCGAATGTCCTGCGCGGCCTGATGGAAAAACGGCAGCCGGGAATCATCGAAAAACAGAAAATGTCGGGCTGTCGCACGATTGCATTGTGCAGCGGAAAAGGGGGCGTCGGCAAATCGGTCATTTCCTTGAACCTGGCATTGGCACTGGCACAATCGGGTGCCTCCGTGTGTCTGATGGATATCAATCTGGCGCTGGGTAATATCGATTTACTGTGTCGTTTGAACGGTTACTGGAATCTGTCACATGTGGTCAGTGGCGCTCGATCTCTGAAAGAAATTCAACTGGAAGGCCCGCTCGGAATTAACGTCGTCACAGGTGCCAGCGGATTGACAGACCTGGCCGACTGTTCGGAAGCGGTTCGCAAAGATGTGTTAGGTCAGATGCAGGAACTGGAAGCAACACACGATTATCTGATTCTGGATAACGGCACCGGCATTCATCGGAGTATCAGACAGTTCGTAACGTCGGCTGATGAAGTCATGATTGTGACGACACCGGAGCCGACGGCAATTGCAGACGCGTATGCCACGATCAAATCTCTGTCTACAATTCAATCACTGCAGATACAGGTCCTCGTCAATCAGTGCACGTCGACTACTCAGGCCGATAAAGTATTTCAACAACTCAAAAAAACAACAGAACTGTTTCTGCATACCGGCCTGAATCAGGCCGGGCAGATCCCCCATGACAGTCAGGTGGTTCAGTCGGTTTATGACCGGCAACCGTTTGTGCTCAGCAATCCCCATTGCCCCGCAGCAGAGGCCGTTTTCAGGCTGGCCGATCATCTGATTGATCTGAAAAACACCACAGAAAATAAAAGCAGACAAGAATCTTACTTTCCGCGACTTTGGCAGCGATTGCTGGGCGAAGCCGCATAACACTTAAGCGACAGGGGCAGAAATCCCAGGAAACACTCTCTCATCTCTCTCTTTCGTTTCCTGTTCTTTCCCAGGCTTGAGTCACGTCACTTACTTAACCCTTTAACAATCAGATTTTGACTCGCATGCAGACCCCGGTCTGTCATGACGCAATTCAACCACCGGTAAATTCCGAACTTAGGGCTTTACTTCAGGATCGCGTTACGCATGCAGGATAATTGAAATGTTAGGTTTTAACGATTAATCAAATTGTAGGAGAAAGGTTAAATATTCTGGAGCAGGACGCCGATATAAACAGATAGAGGAGCGAAGGTCTCTTCGGAGTGAAGTAAAAGTCATTCTGGAAGTTTTTCAACCACGATCCGGGAATATTCTGTGGCCCTGCATTATGCATTTCGATTATCGCTGATCGCTTTTGCGACTGAATCAGTCCGAGGGATTTTCTCTCATTCTGATTTCATCGGCGCGACTCAATCCGCACTCGTTGCTGCCATCATATTTTTTGGTCTCGGCCTCGTGTTAGGAGAAATTGCCACTCGTCTGGTTGAAGAATCAGCGCGAGCAAGTTTTGAAACGTGGAAAAATAATCTCGATTAATTATAAAATGTTTTTGCAGTCATTCGATTCAATTTAGCCATTTGAAAAGACTGTGTGATGATCATGGAGGAATTAATGGCCATCAAAGCCAGTGAAGAAATCGCAGAAATCTGGAAGGTATTCAAGCAGGATCAATCCGACCAGTCGTTGCGTAACAAACTAATCGAGCAATACGTTCCCTTGGTTCGTTATAACGCGGAACGGGTCTGGGCCAAACTACCCGAGGGTGTAGATTTAAATGATTTGATTTCGGCTGGTGTGTTCGGTCTGATGGATGCGATTAATGCATTCGATCTGGAACGGGGAGTCAAGTTTGAGACTTACTGCGTTCCCCGAATTCGCGGTGCGATGCTGGACGAATTGCGTACGATGGACTGGGTGCCTCGCCTGGTTCGCAGCAAAGCCAGTAAGCTCGAAGCCGCTCGAAAATCGGCTGAAGCAGAATTCGGCCGCCCCCCTGCCGACGAAGAAATTGCACGCAAAATGCAGTTGTCCCATAAAGAGTTTGACAAGCTCAAAAACGAAGCCAATGCCGTCGGGCTGGTGAGCTTGAACAAAAAATGGTACGAAACCGACAGCTACAAAGATGTCCGTGAAGTGGACGTTCTGGAAGATGCCAAAGGGGAAGATCCCACCAAAAGCATCCAGAAACGCGATCTGATGCGACTGGTCACCAAAGGCCTGAACCGGAACGAGCGTCTGATTATCATTCTTTATTATTATGAAGAACTGACCATGAAAGAGATCGGCAGCACGTTAGGCTTGTCAGAGTCGCGCGTCAGCCAGATGCACTCCAGCATTGTCAACCGCTTGAAAGAACAACTGGGACGCCGCCGTCCTGAATTTGCTTAACCAGGCCCGACATCAAAACGAAAACACACAAGGCCTCCATTTATATGGAGGCCTTTTTTTACGCGCGTCAGAAATGACGCGATCAACCGGTAAGCGATCATTCTGGGTATGACGCCTTTTACCGTCCTAAGCAGGCGACTGCCACTCCAGTAAATGTGATGGAGATGCGGATTACCATTTGACCTTGTGCTCGATTACATAACGGTTATTTACAGGTTGAAGTACGCGAGCCTTTTGAAGTTTTGAGTGGTTTGAATTATTTTGCGATCCGTCACCGTAGTAGATGGCGCCGAACTGCTTGTAAGAGATGATAAGTGGCTCTTTTAGGGCAACCCACGAAACTGTTTCGGAATATGGTGGCGTCGTCAACGACCCCTCGTACCTAAGCGCCGAGTCAACGCTATCTGGTAACCACGCATGTGGGTCAGTTGGGATATCCGAGTACTGCCCAGCGATTAGAGAATCACAAAATTTTTTGCGAGCATTCGGTTTGATTTCGTCTTCTATCGCTAACAAGAAAATTGCGAGCACAAAAAACGAGCAATCACTCAAGTTTTGATGGACGATGTGTAGTTCGCCGTCGAACTGTGCACCATCGAGGAAATGCTCACTGGGATGATGGAAGTGAAATTGCCGAAGGACATATTTATTAGTGCCTAGGGTCGCTGAATTTCCGTTGGGCTGGTCAAAAATAACTTCTGTACCGTGTTCGCCATAATGAACGAATCCCGATGTTCCGGACCAGTTCAATCGAAGAGGAAGCAACGATGTCGCACGCACTGTGGGAACCAAATTTATTGGTGATTGAACTTCCATTTGTTAATTCCTGTTTCTATCGCATGGCTTGTTTATAAACATAACATCGTATTGACAGTAGATGGTTGGATTACCGTCGAATACGTTAGGTGCGTTTAAAAATGTATGAAACGTGGACGTCAATCCAATTCCCGTCTCCATGGTTTCTTGATGTCAAATAGCATACCTGTTTCGCAGTCATATGATTGTAGCGTATCGACGTGAACTCAAGTACTCACATTGGGATATAAAGAGACATTAGAAAATCGTTAGGTGATGCGTTACTAAAACGGCGAGTTGAAGCCGGAATCGTATCATCAGTCCCGCTGACACCTTTTTAATATTCGTTGCAGAATCAACTCCCCGATAGCTTTAGGATCGCGGTCGCCGATCCAAACATAGCCGTCATTGCCAAACAGTCCTGGAATCGTGGTGTTGTCAAAACGCAGGGGCATTACAGAAGAGTCTCTTCGATTCATAATAAGTTCTCGAATCACGCGCCATTCAAGACTGCACCATTTCTTTTGTTCGTATTCGGCACAGATAAAGACTGCAATCAGATCAGATTCATTCTGATAAAGTCCCTGCAGGTATGTGTCGAGGTTGGGGCAAGCAAACTCAGCCTCATACCATTCGTCGTAGAGAATCAAGTTGCGCTGAATAGTATTCTCTAGGTACTCCGCCACACTTCTAACAAATTCTCTCCTTTCGCCCGGAAACGAAAGTGCAACCTGAAACCGTCTCCCCTTAGCTTTCGACATGTTTTCAGTTTCCCCTTCGACGTGGCCCCTGCCCTCATCCATAGATTTATTATCAATAAGAAGCCTGAAGATTGTCCGAATGTGGTCCTGCTGACTTACTTCAGACAATGCTCTTGGTGACGCACTTTCGGGTTCAATAACAGGTGAGGCCGATAGAGTTCCAACAAGCCAAGACCAATTTGGAAGTGTCCCACCCAAATATGTATTCAACGCTTCGACATCTATCAGCCACGCGGCTTCGGATTTCGGATTCAACCACGCCAGTTCTCGTTCCGACATTGCGGCTTCAACTGTCTTCAAAACCTTTCTTGGAGCAAGCATACCGTCAAATATGATGAAAAACTCGATTTCTTCGGGACCATCCGTGTGATGGCAAATCCAAGTAACCCCTTTCAAACCAGAGAAAATGCTTCCTTGAAAACGAATCAACGGGATACTCCTAAATAATGGCGATTCTCACAGCGATCTACTTTAAGACACCTTTTTAATCTTCCGGGATCGGGTGATCAACTCCTGCCTGATCAAGGACCACACTCAGAAACTTGTAATCGTGTTGAGTGAAGACGCGATCATGGAACTCTGTTTTCAGGGATGGCTCACGATCACCTAATGCAACGATCTTCGTCGACGCAGCTTGATCATACCATGTTGATCGCCCAGTGATTCGATAGATGCCGTTGATGCACGGTGATTTGCAAAAGAGAAGCCCCCATCGCCGGTGTTTGTACCAGCTTTCCATGTTTGGGTGCATGCACGGCTTACCCAAATCAGTGGCCACTTGCTGTATGACGGACGGGTACTCATAGACCGTCGTATGAATGGGGACAGTGAAGACGCGGTACTGCGCGGTATCTTCACCGTGCCAGCAATCCGGGCAGTCGTGGACGAACCACGACCAATCAACGGCGATGAACCAGATAACGCAGAGAAAAAGGAGATTGCAACACGAACTATTTTGGAGCGATTCATATTAACGCATAACAATTGATAGACAGAATTTGATTCTGTCTCAATCTATCAGGATTTTTGTCTATAATCAATTGGCAATAATTGGATTTAGGTCCACAGCGGAATGATTCAGGGAAGAACGAAAAGTGGTTAGACCCCGAAAGGACATTACTGATTCACCTGTGATTGTGAATCTCAGTGTGGGGACGTTTATTTGCGTCCTGACACCTTTTTAATGCGCGGTCACCATCACGCATGACGTAACACGAATACATGAATAAATGGCGTGATGTCGAATTCTGATTCTATCCGGAGTTCTGTTTTTTGTGCCAGCGTCGTCCATGTGGCCCGGGGGTAAAAATGGAACAATCCCGGCCCAAAAGCCACGGCTGCAGGAAGGTTGCGGAGGTGTTCGACAATAATCAGTCGACCTCTTGGTGCGGTGATTCGTGATAGCTCTTGGAAAAGTGCTTCGCGCTGTGACGCGTCACGGACTTCGTGCGCAGCAAGAGTCACCATTGTCAATTCAGAAGTGTTATCTGACAGCGGAAGTGCATCTGGTTTTGCAGCGATGGACGGTGATTCGCCAGCATTCTGCTTTGCTCTGGCAATTGCCGGTTCGGTCATAACGGATTCGTCAAACAGGTCCAATTCTATGTAATCAGTGCTTGGGAATACTTTCGAAATTGGGAGTGTAGTTTCTTCGACGCAGACACTCAGTTGAACACATGTTTTGGGAGGCTGTTCAACACAACGAGTAAGCCATTCACCGGAAAGAAAATCGGGACGGTCAAACATGACGTGAAACGCGACGAAAGATGCGATTGCGTACCAAGTCGCAACAACGGCACCGAAGAAACCCAAGTAACGGATGGGGGGCGGAACCAGTTGGGTCTTCCAAATGGTGAATCCAAGGGCTGCCCCTAGAAAGCAAGTGAGATAAAGCGGCCAATTGTATCGAGCGAGGGAAAAAGCGCGGTCAAAACTCATTCTGGTATGCTTTTCTGTGAATACGGCGGACGAAAAGGGGGCCGGAACATTTTCAGATTCTAATTACTTCAAATACAAATCCGTAAGAATGTATGTTTCTACTACAATTAATGAAGAAGCCCAAGATGCATAGATCGTACTCTTGTGAGATATCTTGCCTTGCTTTTCCAACATATGCATGATAATTGCGTTCGATATCGCCATTAATCCACTTAGTGCATTAATGGTGACAAAAGACAGGGGGAATTCTGAACCTACGGTAAAAAAAACAAAAAACAAAAAAAGTATCTGAATATATAATATTAGACGGACAACCTGTGTCTTCTTTTTTATTTTGAACATACTGACTTTCTTCAAGATCGTCTCCTAAGAAATAGTCTTTTGGAAACTTTCACAACAAATGGATCAAGTTAAGGGGGCCATGCCACCAGATTAGCCGCAGGGCGTTAGCCTAATGGCACTTACTTTAGATCAGTGTGTTTTAATTTCTCTGGTGGCTT
>TARA_R110002111_G_scaffold123359_3_pt1 | contig 35484 bp, 22 predicted proteins | sample TARA_R110002111 | Tara Oceans TARA_R110002111 (sample SAMEA4397363) | marine metagenome | biome: Polar Biome; feature: [ZZZ] marine water layer (ENVO:01000295); material: water (ENVO:00002006), including particulate matter (ENVO:01000060) such as... | depth 199 m
AAATATATTAAATTAAGGTGCAAATATAATCTAAATAGTTGAATATCAATTATTTTAATGCGCTTATTTTTTATTATATTATTTTATGTTAACTATCTAACCCTTAGTCTGTAATTTGGTTTAAAAGGGTTGATTATATATTATATTCAGATAATGGTTTTGTGAATTTTTCTGGATTCTCTGCTAAATGGTAACGAGGATCGTCAATTGCTTCTATAATGACATCCTTAAATTTAGGATTGGCTTTGTAAAGTAATACTTTACAGTCTTCACTTAAATGCTTTAATTTTATGGTCTTTCCGATAGCTTGATACTTTTCAACTAAAATGAAAATAGCTTCAATAGCCGAATGATCTGAGATTCTCGCTTCAACAAAATCTATCTCTACTATGTCTGGATCGTTTTTAATATCAAATTTTTCGTTAAAAGATGTTATGCTTCCAAAGAATAAAGGTCCCCAAATTTCGTAAGTTTTTGTGCCATCTGTTTTAAAACGTTTTCTGGCTCTAATTCTCTTCGCATTTTCCCATGCAAAAGATAATGCCGAAATAATAACACCAACAAATACCGCAATAGCTAAATCAAAGACCACAGTTACAATGGAAACAATTATAAGTACAATAGCATCAGACATTGGTATTTTTTTCATAATTCGGAAACTAGACCATGCAAAAGTTTCTATAACCATCATAAACATCACACCAACTAAAGCAGCGATTGGCACTTGCTCAATATATTTGTCAGCAAAAAGGATAAAAGTCAACAAAGTTAACGCCATCATCACACCAGACAAACGTCCTCTTCCGCCTGCATTAATGTTAATTACAGTTTGTCCAATCATTCCGCAACCACCTGTTCCTCCAAAGATACCACTAAGCATGTTTCCACTACCTTGAGCAATACACTCTCTGTTACCATTACCTCTAGAATCTGTTAATTCATCCACGAGATTCATGGTCATAAGTGTTTCAATTAATCCTACAGATGCAGCTAAGAATGCATAAGGCGCTATAAATTTTAAAGTATCTAAGTTAAATGGTAGGTTACTCCAGAGTTCTAAGAGGTTAAGTTTACTAGATAATTCATCAAAACCATTTAAGCCAGCACCTCCACCATCTCTAATAAAATCTCCAACATTTATAGATTGTAGTCCACCAAAAATAGAGATTAAAGTCACAATTAAAATTGCGGTTAAGGCAGCTGGTAATTTTTTGGTTAATTTAGGTAAGCCCCAAATAATAAACATAGTTAATAGTACAAGACCTATCATTATATAGAGCTTATTGCCTTGCATAATAGATTTAACTACTCCGTTATCTGTTACAGAATAGAAGCCATTATCATTATAATTGAAAACGACTTTTTTTGTATTAATATCATAAACTTGGTTGTCTGCGATTACAAAAACAGCTTTGTTGGTGTTTTTATTAATTACATTTTCACCTTGTATTAAAAACAATTCAGTGTCAGAAATTAAGTCTCTTACCGTGTTATCACTAACTTTATATACGAGTTCTTTAGATTCGGTTTTACGCATGTTTTGTCCAAAAATATCCTTTGTATTTTCTTTAAACATACCTAGTTGCGCCATAAAAATAACAATGGCTAATCCATTAACAAATCCCATCATTACTGGGTGTGGAATTAAACGCACAAACTTTCCAAGTTTAAAAACACCGGCTAGAATTTGAATAATTCCCATTAAAACAACGGCTGCTAGTAAATAGAAATAACCCATGTTCTCTACTGGTGTATCAAACAAAAGACCTTTAGCGTGTCCTTCTTGTATCATGTGAACAAAAATTACAGCAACAGCACCTGCAGCTCCAGAAATTAAACCTGGTCTACCTCCAAAAAGGGCAGAAATAATGCCAATTATAAAAGCACCAAAAAGGGCTACAATAGGGCTTATTTGTGCAACAAAAGCAAAAGCTACAACCTCAGGAATCATTGCTAGTGATACAGTTATACCTGCAAGGATGTCATTTTTAGGGTTTTGTGTGATTTTTTTAATGGTATTTTTGCCTAGCATCATAGTTCTTAAAATTAAAAGGCGGCAAAGATAGCCTTTTTGAATTTAACCTAAAAAGCCTGATTTAATTAAACAAAAAAAGCATTGGTTTCCCAATGCTCTTTATCAAATGTTTTATTCGCTTATTTTTTTTCTGGTGGAAATTGCATCAGCATTTGTGATACAAATTCTTTAACACGTATTTCTTTCTTTTCAACATTTCTAGTTTCAAGATTACCGGTTCCAGAGCCTTGCCAGATAAGTTCTTTCTTTTGTGCGTCTATAAGATCAATATATAATACGCCTTCTGTAGTTGTTGTTACTTGGTTGTTGTTCCAGCCAGATCTCCAGCCCCAACCACCATAGCCTCCCCAACCCCAAGCACCATTACCCCATGCGTTGTTGTAAATATCAACACGTTGATTAGATTTGGTGAATATGCTAACTAGCATATCTGGGTTTTCAGATTTGGTATAACCTTTGGCCATTAATTCGGCTTCAATAGCTCTAAGAATACGTCTTTTATCTAGATCGTTAATTTCTGCTTTGTCAATTCCGGGTTTGAAAAATGCAAAAGTTTTGTAGTTGTCAAAATTCGCTTCTCTGTCGTAATCAGTTGCAACTCTTACAGAGCTGCAAGATGTTAATACCAGTAGTAAAATTAAGGCTGGTAATACTTTAAGTGGTTTCATTGAATTTTTCATATCGCTTTTTTTTAAAATTATATATGTTCTAATAAATCATCATCAACAAAATTTGGTAAAGTTACTTTTAAATTAGGTTCTGTTTCCATAGCACGTTTTATTGCAAAAACAGCTCCTTCATTTCTTGCCCAACTTCGTCTTGAAATTCCGTTATTAACATCCCAAAATAGCATCTGTTTTAGACGGTTAGATGCCTCTATAGTACCATCAAGAACCATACCAAATCCACCATTAATGACTTCCCCCCAGCCAACACCTCCACCATTGTGTATGCTTACCCAAGTAGCTCCTCTAAAGCTATCTCCAATAACGTTTTGAATGGCCATATCGGCAGTAAAACGCGAGCCGTCGTAAACGTTGCTAGTTTCTCTATATGGAGAATCTGTTCCAGATACATCATGGTGGTCTCTGCCTAATATAACTGTTCCAATATCTCCATTTGCAATGGCTTTATTAAATGCTTCGGCAATTTTCATTCTACCTTCTGCATCGGCATATAATATTCGGGCTTGTGAGCCTACAACGAGTTTGTTGTTTTGTGCTCCTTTTATCCACTGAATATTATCGGCCATTTGTTGCTGAATTTCTTCAGGAGAATTCTTTTTTATATCCTCTAAAACCTTGCAAGCTATATCATCGCTTTTGGCTAAATCTTCAGGTTTTCCAGATGCGCAAACCCATCTAAATGGACCAAACCCATAATCAAAGCACATAGGTCCCATAATATCTTGAACGTAACTAGGGTATTTAAAATCAATACCATTATCAGCCATAATATCTGCACCAGCACGTGAGGCTTCTAGTAAAAAGGCATTGCCATAATCAAAGAAATACGTACCCTTTGCTGTGTGTTTGTTTATTGCAGCTGTATGTCTGCGTAAGGTTGCTTGTACTTTTTCCTTAAATAAATCAGGTTGGTTTGCCATCATGGTGTTGGCATCTTCAAATGAAATGTCAACCGGATAATAACCACCTGCCCATGGATTGTGTAATGACGTTTGGTCACTACCTAAGTCGATATGAATATTAGCTTCATCAAATTTTTCCCAAACCTCAACGATGTTCCCTAGGTAAGCGATAGAAATGGTTTCTTTTTCTTTTTTAGCTTTATTAACACGACTAACCAATTGATCTAAATCGGTAATTTTTTCATCTATCCAACCTTGGTCGAGTCTGACTTGAGTGATTTTAGGATTTACTTCTGCACAAACCGTAATACAACCAGCAATGTTTCCAGCTTTTGGTTGTGCGCCAGACATGCCTCCTAATCCTGAGGTTACAAATAAATTGCCTTTAGGCTCTTTTTTTATTTTTCTAAAACCATTAAGGACCGTTATAGTTGTACCATGCACAATACCTTGTGGTCCAATATACATATAGCTACCAGCCGTCATTTGTCCGTATTGCGTTACTCCTAAGGCGTTGAATTTTTCCCAATCATCGGGTTTAGAGTAGTTAGGAATCATCATACCATTAGTAACCACAACTCTAGGTGCTTCTTTATGCGAAGGAAATAAACCCATAGGATGGCCAGAATACATGACTAATGTTTGCTCATCATTCATTTCCGCTAAATATTTCATTGTTAAGCGGTATTGTGCCCAATTAGAAAACACTCCACCATTACCACCATAGGTAATGAGCTCGTGTGGGTGTTGTGCAACTGCATAATCCAAGTTGTTCTGAATCATTAGCATAATCGCTGCTGCTTGAGTTGATTTTGCAGGATATTCGCTAATTGGTCTCGCATACATTTTATAATCTGGCCTTAAGCGATACATGTAGATACGACCATAGGTGTCTAATTCATTTTTAAATTCTGGTAATAAGGTTTTATGATCCTTCTTATCAAAATAGCGTAACGCATTTCTTAGAGCTAGTTTTTCTTCTTCTTTAGATAGAATTGTTTTTCGTTTTGGAGCGTGGTTGATGTTTGCTTCAAAAGGTTTTTGTTCTGGTAAAGGATTGGGAATGCCTTCTAATATTTGTGCTTTAAATGAGTGTGCTGTGGTTGTATGCATTACTTTTTCTTTAATGTATTTTTATTGGTCTTAAGTAGAGTTGCAGTGTTAAATCCGTATGGGCAATGTCTGCAACCACTTTCGCAGCAATAGCCACGTTTTAAATGGTATTGCTCAGTAAAACAGCGATAACCTTCTGGTGTAAGATAGAAGTCACCGTCTTCTATTGGGACGTATTTTTTCATAGTATAACAAAGATAATGTAATTTGGTGTGATTTTTGAAACGAATAAACTATGATATTGATTTCAAAATATATAGTGCCAAAAGGCTATTTAGGAATTACCATTTTTCCATTTATGGTTTTAAAAACAAAAACTTTAAAAGCCAATAAAGCGCTCATTAATCATGAAAAAATTCATTTAAAGCAACAACTAGAATGGCTCATTCTTCCGTTTTATATAATCTATACGCTAGAATTTTTATTCAGATTAATACAATTTAGAAACTGGGATGTGGCTTATAGAAATATTTCTTTTGAACGCGAAGCTTATACAAACGAAAAAGACCTCGATTATTTAAAATCAAGGCCTAAATTCAATACTTTAAATTATTTTAGAAAATAACTTTCGCTATTTTTTGTTGTCCGTTAACGAGCTTTATTCTTAATAGCAATGTCGCGTTTTTAGGACTAATTTCTGAAATTTGATATCTATCTAAATTAATTGAGCGATTATAAAAAAGTGTTCGTCCTAAAATGTCATAAACATCAATGGATGCAATGGTGCTATGCTCAGAGGTCACTACCAGTTGATCGTTTTCTTCAAATACTTTGATGCCAGATATCGTGTCTAAATCTTTTATGCTAAGGTTGTTGTTAGTGTACCTTAAAATAAATCTATCATTATGGACGCCTGCACCAATTGTAAATTGATAAGGTGAAATACGAATATCATGTATAATGTTAAGTGCTGTATCTTCAATATAGATGTTTTGCGTTTCGTTTAAAAATAAACCATCCACAGTATTTATGGTTATGGTGTGGCTGCCTGTTTCATTTGCAATGATTCCTAAAGGTACAGTGTCTTCTTCAGAAAATGGTAAAGCTCTACCCTGTATGGATAACCCTTCATTGTCTAGAATAGAATAAAAACCACTATTGTCTCCACTGCTAAAGTCGTAACCATCATATAAACGGTCAAAACTGTTAGTTGCATTGTGAACATATCCTACCAATATAGAGTTGGTGACATTATTTGGAGATAATAAATCAAACCATATTCTATGTTTTTCGTTATAATTTTGGCTTTCTTCAGTCTCACTATTTCTGGAGAAAACATTGTTATTATAGTTAGGAATCGCTTGTCTCATGCTATTGTTGAATGTAACATTAGATCCAGAGGATGCACTATTGTTCATTAGAACAAAGAACGCTTGACCAGAAGCAATAAATAAATCATTTATGCCTGGAGGATTTGAGCCTGTATTATTGTGCTCTATGTAATCATTATCATCGTAATTATAAACATAGTTTTCGTAAAATGGGTCTATTGCAGAAACAGCTGCTCCGTTATGATCCCATAAGTAAACGGTTCCATTTATATTGGTATTTAAGTTTGTAAATGCATTAGCTGAGATGGCTGAAGGGTATGGGTTTCCAATTAAATTCCAATTGTCATCTTCGTTTGTTGCTGTATTTCCGACTCCTGCATATGGTCCACCATTATAGCCTCCATGAAATATTTGTCTTGTAAGGACACCATTTTTAGGAACACCACTAAAGAGCGCCGTATTATTTGGCACAGCATAAGCTGTTGTAGGTATGGTGGTTGGTGTGCCTGCTAAACCTTTAACAATATAACCTGCTCCATCTTCCATTGTGCCTGAAGCTCCGTACCAATTGCCATGGTTTCCTACACCATTACCTGCGACTGTAGCTTGCCAATAGTACAATTGTGCTGAGCCTGGAGAAATAGCATTCACTTGAAAGTTATCTACGGGAGAAGACCAATACACATATTCTGATCCTGCAATAGCACTGCCGTCAAAGTTTGGTGAGCGTTGCATATGTATATTTCCGGTATTAGTTGCGGTATCTTCAATTTGAATTAAACTAGCACTACTCTTAAGGTTGAAAATGGCAGAGCCTTGAACATCTAACCATTCCTGAATAATGAGTTCGGTGTTGGTTTCAATTTCTATATAGGCACCATCTAAAAGGGTAACATTTCTCGCTTGTGCTGGTAGTGGAGGAATTGGTGGTGGTGTTTGAAATTTATCTGTAATTGGATAATTAGGAACTAAAGCATTATCTGGAATTTCAATACAATCATCAATAGTAGGAACTCCTGAAGGTGTCCAATTATTGGCTACATACCAATTAGAGTCTTGGGATCCATTCCACGTTTTACCGTTTCGGGTTATAGATACTGTTTCGGTTTTAATACATCCATTAAGGCCTTCTGCAGTAGCGGTATAAATTTGGGTGCCATTTGGGGCAGCATATACTGTTGCTGCTGGATCTCCATTATAAGGTGTGGTTAGTGAAGCATCTGTAAATAGTCCATTTGTTGGAGACCATATTATGTCACTAGAAGGTATATTCATTTCTCCTTCTAAAGTAATATTATCTATTGCCCAAAATATATCCCAAGCCGCTGTGTACTTAAAGCGTATTTGTAATGTGGTTTGTCCCAAATAAGCAGATAAATCAATGGTGTCTTGAGTAAAATCATCGCTATCACCTTGATCAGTGGTGTATTGTCTTAAAGGGGTTGCGGTTTCCCACGTTGTTCCTCCATCAGTTGATATTTCTACATATGCATTATCAGTACCGCCAAAATCATTGTAATGGTGATAATAACTTAGGGACGCACTTGTGAAAAATTCTAATGAATACACTGGTGATGTAAGTTCAGTGTTTGTGCTGCCTCCTGAACCTTGATCATCACTATCTGAAAGTATAAAATTTGAGGTGTCATTAGAATTGAATGTATAAATAAATGCGTAATAAGAATCAGGTCTAATCGTCCAAGCAGCATTGGCTGGCGTACCACCAGTTGAATTGTTGATTGTAGACCAAGTGCCTGATATGTTATCTGTTAGTCCGCTTTCAAAATCTAGCTCTAAAACTGTCTGGCTTATTGCGCTACTAAATTCTCCACCTGATGCCGTTAACTCAGCATATTGTAAATTGCAACCGGTTGCTCCAATAGGTGTTGGAGTTGAGCTTATGGTTACATCACTTGGTTCAGGAAGTATGTTAGCTACAATAGGGATTCTATCAGATTCACAAGTGCCATTATATACAGAGACGTAATACGTTGTTGTACTTGTAATAATAGGCGTTATCCAATCTCCTGTTAAGGTTGTTGCTATTGGTGTTCCACCTGAAGCTGTTGTGTACCAATAAAAATCTGTTGCTCCCGATGTTGCTGTAGCGTTTAAATCTATTGTGCTTTCTCCACAGTTTTCGCCATCTGTAGTAGCAGTTATATAGTCGTCACATAATGATATGCACGTAATATCAGCAGCCCAACCACTTAATTGATAAGATCCATCACTATCAAATACAAATGTAAGTGCTCCAGAATAGTCAGTAGACGTAAAAGGGCCTGGAATAGTAGAGCCAGAATACGTTCCAATTATAGGATAGGTGGTATTAGGACCATCATAAACAGTTAATACATCATTACCGCTTTCGGTATTAAATGCTGTAAATGTTACGGTTATAATATCGCCAGGAGTATCTGGAAAAATGTTTGCCACTTGCGATTCGTTTGCCACATAGTTGCCTCCTGCACCACCATTATCATAAAATGTTTCACCACAAGATGGTGGTGCTGGTGGAGGGTCGCAAGTGATATCGGCTTCCCAGCCTGTACCAACATTGCTATCGTTGTCGCTTATAAATTCAAAAGTTATAGCTCCTGTAGGATTTCCTGCAACACTTGATGTGAATATGGCAGGCAGTCCTGATACTGTACCCAAAACAGGGTAGCTATTATCAGGGCCGTTATATACGGTTAACACATCTCCTGCATCCGGAATGTCAACAACTGTAAAATCTACAGTGACCGTTCCTCCTGCAAAATAAGGAGTAATCGTTGTGGTTTCATCACTGGCATAATTATTAGTAGTTCCGCCTGCATCAATATATACATTACCGCATACAGGTAAGGATAAACAGGAAGTGGTGCCACCACCTCCACTTTGCTGAAAGTTAATAATCCCTTCATCACCATCAAAATTAGTTATTAATACCACATAAACTTGTCCAGGTAATGCATTTAAAATGGACATTAATTCTGTTGGAGCAATATCAAAACTACAGTCCGTTATAATATCTGTGGCATAAGGGTAAAATGTTGGATCTGTGGTGTTGTTTGGGCAGGCAGCGCAATCTGTATAACTAATGTTTGTATTGGCATCATTAATATCGGTAAACGGTCCCCAAGCAATAAAATCGACATCGATAGGGTTGCCAAAAAGATCTTCTTGGTCGATATCAAAATACAAATCTCCGGGTTGATCAATAACCATATAGAAATAACTGGCATTAGGTATAGAGCCTAAACATCCAACAGGTGTAAAGTCTGTACCACCATACACGTTATTAAAAGTTAATTGTGAATTACCAGAACAAAACTGTTCAGCACTTAAGATATCTGTGCCTTGAGAAAATGACCAATTAATAGCCATAAATAGTGTGAGTATGAGTATTGTTTTTTTCATAGTGTTTAGTATTATGCGCTATTAATAATTACAAAAAACTAATGAATTGCCATTCGGTTTCAGTGGTGCAGTTGGTCTCGGTATCTATAATGACGGCTTGCCATTTAAAGCATTTAGCATTTAGGTCTCTATAGGTTATGGTGAGGTCTCCAATGCTATTTTTAGAAATATCCGAAATCTTAAAAATTTTGATTTGCCCTCTAATTTTCCCATCCAAGCCATTCCAGCAACTGCTTAATGGTTGTACTTCTATAGCCGCTTCTAGATGTTCTTTATGAGGTGTTTGAGAGAAATCCCAAGAAATGAGAGTTTCATTTACGGGTTCATTTGGTTTTGGGACACTTTGGCCTATAATGGTAAAATGCTCTACACAATTATTTGAGCTTGTGTTGGTTTGTTGCCCAGAAGCTGGAGCGCACATAAAAGCGAGTAAAAAATAAAGTAAAATTTTAATCATATAACCTCTGTATTTGGATGAGACTGTACCATAAATGTCACAGTTTGTGCTCTAGTAGAGGTTATTTGTAAAATGTAGATTTTGAGGGTTTTGATTCTTAAATGTAAGAAAAATTATAGATTTTAACGTTTTTTTAAGGATTAATTTAAAATTTTTGATAAAATATTGAAAAAAACCGAATGATGATAACGTTAAATTTGGTATTACCCTCTTTTTCAGAGGATATGGTTGTGGTGTTTTGGTTTTAAAATAATTCTATTTAGTCTCATAATTAGAGGTTTAGTAGTGGAAAATATTGAAAGCTACTTTTCTATTTTAAAGGTCTTCTTTGTTTTTTGACACATTGATGTATAAAAAAAGACCTTAATGATTTAGATTAAGGTCTTTTTAAAAGTATTTAAAACTGATAATTAGAATATCATTTTCGCTATTTTTTGCTGTCCGTTAACCAATTTTACTTTCACTATTAAAGTTGCATTGTTAGGGCTAATGTCATTAATGGTAAAACGGTCTGAGTTAATAGAACGCTTATTAAATAATGTGCGTCCTAGCATATCATATACTTCAATAGATACAATAGTTTCACGTGTTGAGGTAACTACTATAGTTTCGTTTTCTTCATATATTTTAATACCATTATCTAGTTCAAAATCGTCTACGCTTAAGGTGCTTGCTCTATAGGTTAAAATAAATCTATCGTTTATTATACCAATTTCACTTGTAAATAGATAAGGTGCACTATTCAAATTATGTGTAATACCAGTGGTGGCATCTTCAATATATATGTGCTGTTCTGTATTAGAAAATAAACCTTCTAACGTATTAATAGCTATGGTTTGCATACCAGCTTCAGTAACGTTAATACCTAAAGGTACTCGGTCTGTATCTACAAATGGCATTTGCCTTCCTTGAATAAGATACGCATCATCCTCTATCATAGAATACAGGTTTAAACCTGCTCCTCTAGTGTGTTTGGCATCAAACGAGCGATCTCTTTCATTAGTGGCTCCATCAATATAACCAATTAAAGTAGTGTTGGTGCTACCAGAAGGATTAATAAAATCTAACCAAATTCTATGTTTATCTTCCGTATTTGCTTCAGTGTTTTCTTCTGTAGATGTATCTGCACTTCTATAAAATTGATCATTTCTGTTACCTGCACTTCTCATATAATTTTCGAAATATACAGTTTCAGTAGTATTTGCTGAGAAGTCTGTCATTAATACAAAAAAGCCTTGACCAGAAGCCACAAAACCTTTATATGGAGTTGGTAGAGAATTACCAGTAGCATTAACCGCTAAGTAATCTGCATTACTGTAGCTATAAGTGAACTCGTCGTAAAAAGATTGCCCATTGGTACCTATATCTGTATTATGTGTCCATATGTACGCCGTACCATCAATAAAACTACTATGAGCCGGATGGTATAAAAAATCTTCTAAGTGTAAAGCAGAAGGGTATGGGTTTCCTATAAAATTCCAATTATCATCGTCACTTGTTACCGTAAGGCTAGTTGCAGCATATGGTATATAAGTGTAGTTTGCTCCTGTAAAAGTTCCTTTTTGGATAGTTTGTGAAATAGAGCCATTATTTGGTGTGCCAGAAAATACGGCGTTTAGTGGTGCCGGTGTTGCTCCATGGCCTGTAGGTGCTTTTATAGCATACCCTTTACCAGGCGACATGACACCTGTATTCGCAGCTTGCCAATCTCCATAATCATTAGGATTATTATCTGGTGGAGGTCCAGGTGCACGTGTGCCTACAGTTGGTAACCATTCATATTTAAAGCCATTGGGTGTACCTGGTGATACATTCTCTATATTAAATGCCGTTACTGGAGACGACCAATATACATAGTCATTTTCTCTAACGGTTGCTGTTCTAGCAATTTGAAACGTACCATTAACTGTATTTGCCACATCGTTTATTTGCACTAAGCTAGCACTATCATCTATGGAGTAGGTTCCTCCAGCTTCTACTGTTACCGCATCTGTTATGGTTAATGATGAGTTAGAAGCTTGTGCCAATAAGCCACCACTTTGTACAATAAGTCTATTACCTAAACCATCTATACCTGTATTAATAACAGGTGCATTGGCTACGTTAGGTACTACCACACAATCTGTATCGTCTGGTATACCTGATGGTGACCAGTTTCCTGCTGTGTTCCAATCGGAGTCAATAGCACCAGTCCAAACTTTTCCGATAATAAAATTAGCTGGTGTTCTTACTATTGGTGATGTGGCACATGCAGCCCAAAAGGTGTAAATCCCTGTTGTATTTGAGTCTGGTAATCCAGAACCTGCAACACCTACCGGATCAAAATCAACACCTGAGAAAATTGGTGAGCCTCCTGATGCAGAAGTGTACCAATCCATAGAGCCAACTATAGGACCCAGTAACGACCCAGGACCTGCAATATTCCATGTATAAGAACCTGTATGTGTTGTGTCAAAAGAACTACTCCATTTTGTGGTAATTAAAGTATAATTAATTCCTGCGGTTAGGTTAACCACAAGTTGAGGTTCTAAGCTAGGGCCAGAATCATCATCCCCTAAAATCCATGTGCCAGTGGCGCAAGAACCTGGTGTAAAAGTACCATCATTAACCACTATGTATGCCATAGCATCAAAATCTGGTGTGGGCGCATCCATTTCAAATGTGTAACTACCTGTAACATCTACAGAAAAATCTATTGCATCGTAATTAGATGTTTGCGATTTAAATGCACAAGTTGCAGAAGAACCAGCACTTAATGTTGGTAAATCTGGTTGCGCAGCAATTGGACTAGTGCCATCTAGTGTGCCATTTAACTGCGTTCCTAAATTAGCTGGATTTGCACATGCAGCAGATGTGGCCGTTAAGTAATTTGGACCAATGTCTCCTGGACACAAAGATACATCTGTTGTTGTAGGTGGAAGTACTAGTGTTGTAAATGGTTCTGGACCAAACCAATTACCTGTGCCTCCAAAACTAGCATCACATACAGATCTTACCCAAACGTAATAGGTAGTACCATCTGAAAGACTAGTGAGGTTTGCAGTTGTGGTAGCACTTGTAGTTGTCCCAGTTGGTAATTGGTTGTATAGTGGTGTGTTGGTGTTGGTAGTAATAAAATATTCATAGCCAATTCCTGGTGCTGGTGCTGCAGCTGTCCAACTAATAGTGGCTGTTGTAAAATCAATGGCAGAAACAACTATGGTAGAAGGATCGTTTGTACAATTAACATCTACAACCGTAAGAGTGTAATCCTCTGCTTCACCATAACTTATATTACCACAAGAACTTGGATCTCCATTTGCAAATTGCGCTCGTATACGCATTCTATAATCTCCTAACGGAGTTGCTGGTGGAATTAAAAAATCACCATCAACACCACCTGCTACAGTTACGCCTGATGCATATACTTTTTCTCCAGCGTCTGTAAAAAGGCCATTATTGTTCCAATCTACCCAAACATTAAATCCTAAATTAAAGGCCGTAAAATCATGACCATAAACGGCTTCAAATGCCACTATTTCACCTGCAAATTGTTCTACACTCTGTATTGCTGTGTTATCTTGATATCCAGGAGCAGTATAACCAGAATTTAAATTTGATATGTCTGATGAGCCTCCAACACTTGTAAAGAAATCATCTATATAATCACTTGCATATGTTGAACTCGGTGAACAATAAACGGCTACAAATTCTGATGTTAAACTAATATTATCAACCGCAATTGGTGTGGAACCTGCTGAATTATTACTATTCCATTCAAAAACTAAACGCCAACCAGTAGTGTTATCATATGCAGTAGGCAGTGTTACTGTGGTAGTAACCCAATCAGTTTCATTGTTATAAGTACCAATTAAATTTAGGTCTGCTGGTGTTACTCCAGTTGCTGGTCCTAATGCTCCTAAACCTAGCGGAGTACTTGAAGGAACGATCCAAACTTTTAGTAAATCATCAGCATCTCCAACTCCTTTCCAATCAAAGCTTAGCGTAATGATGTCTTCTCCAGTAGGAATAACAACATCTCGATAAATTTTATCATTTACTGTAGCCTGGTTAGAAGTGTAAGAATACGGTGGTGGTGATCCTGCTGTATTATTAGTGATGTAAGCACATCTTGCACCAGAGTAGCCTGAAGCACCAGTATTTACAGCCCATTGGTTAAAAAAAGGTAAAGGTACAGTTGTGGTTTGCCAATTGTTTAAACCTAATGTAGCTCCTGTTTCAAAACCACCATCTCCTGCTGGGTCAATAATTAGGGTTTGCGCGCTTATTACGAGTGAAAATGTAATTGCAAATGCGAATAGTATTTTTTTAAGCATGTATTCTATTTTTTAATGTAGGGTTAAATAATATTAGGATATGCTTAGACATCCTTTTTTGTAATCTGAATTATTAATTAATTGTGCCATTTTCAGTACGTTAACTTAGAGTAAATGTTACCTTGTTGTTAAGCAACTGTTAAGGAGTTAAAATAGAATTATTCTAGGTTTTTTAATTGATTCTTAATTTATTCTCGACAAAACTCAAAAAACGCTGGTTAAAAGTGTGGTTTTTGTAGTGTTTAATTGTGTTATTGGTAAGGTAATTGCTAAAATTTCAACTTTTTATATTAAAAATTTCATCGGTTATTAACGAAAAAGTAATGTTAGAAGGTTCTTGTTTTGTAGGAAATATAAACACCGCTTTTTGGTGTTTAGAGTTGTTTGAAGTCTACTAAATGGCTTATAAGTTTAATATAAAAACATAAGCCTAAAATGGAGTTGTAAAACAACAAAAAGTCCTAACGTTTTATTGTTAGGACTTTTGCTTTATGCTTAAGACTAAGTCTTAGTATTTATTTGAATGTTTAAGGTTGTTTTACCATCACTTTTTTAGATAGTGTGCCACCATTGGCTAGAGATACTGTTACCACATAAGTACCACTACTTAAGTTGTTGGTTGGGTAGCTGTAGTTGATGTTCTCTACATTTAATTTTTTGTGAATTAAACGGCCTGTGATATCAAAAAGTTCAAAGGTTTTAATAAAGCTTTGTGTAGAGGTCGCTTCAATCGTTTGGCTTAACGCTCTAATATCTACATTAGTCATTATTTCTTGATCGGCAATACTTAATGTTTCTGAAGTAAATCTTAGTAAAAATCGTTCTTTAAACACACCCAAGTCTGTTGTAAAAATGTATGGGTTTGCTTTTAAATCGTGTATAATATTAAGTTCAGTATCTTCTAAATAAATATTTTGATCAGAGAAGGCAAATAAACCATCTACAGTGTTAAGTGCAATAGTAAACTGACCTTGTGCAGGTGCTTGGTATCCTAAAGGAATAATATCTGCATCATCAAAAGGTAACGCTTTACCGTTAATGGTAAGTTTGTTTTCCTTTTCTGTATCATTTAAGATAGAATAAAACTGGTAGTTGGTATCGTTTAATAAATACCCATCAAATAATCTATCAATGTCATCAGTTGCGCCAGATGCATAACCCACTAATACAGATAGCGCTTTGTCATTGCTATCAATTAGGTCTAACCAAATTCTGTGTTTTTCTTCGGCAACAGTTTCGGTGACTGTGTTTTCGTTTGTGCCTCTGTAGAACTCATCATTTGCATATACGCCTCTCATACCATTATTAAATACAATACCACTTGGTCTTGGTGAAGAGTGCAGAAGCTGTACAAAAAAGCCTTGGCCAGATGCAATATAACCGTTAAAGCCAGGAGGTGTAGAACCTAAACTATTGGCACTTAGATAATCGTTTTCAGAATAATTATATTGAAAACCTTCATAAAAAGGGTCATCTACACTTGTACTTGGTGCTGCTGTATGTCTCCAGAAATAAAGTGTACCATCAATATATGGATTTGCACTAGTAAAGGCTGTTAACGAAATAGCAGAAGGGTATGGATTACCCATTAAATTCCAGTTATCATCTTCAGCATTAGATGTGTTACCAATACCAGCATAATTTCCACCATTATAAGTACCTCTAGTAATGTAGTGTGTAATTTGACCGTTGTTAAGTTTACCTTCAAATTCAGCATTGTCGGCTAAAGGAGTGCCTTCTAAATCTCTAATGGCATAACCTTGTCCTAGAGCCATATTGCCAGAAGCGTAGGTCCATTCTCCATGTTTACCAGCGCTACCATTATCTACAGTAGGTATCCATTCAAACATACCATAATAAGGTGTGCTAGGAGATACGTTAGCTACATCAAATGTTTCTACAGGAGTTGACCAATACACATAATCGAAATTGTTTAATGCGGCAACTTCGCGTTGTACTCTAGCCGAACCTGTATTTTGGTTGGTAGCAACGTCTTTAATTTGGATAACACTAGCGCTATCGTTAATTTCAAAATCACCTGTTGGTTTAATAATTATAACATCTTCTATGGTTAAGGTAGAGTTAGATTGTTGGGTTAAAACAGCTCCATCTTCAATTTCTAAATTATAACCGAGACCATCAGTGCTGCCTTGTATTATAGGATCATTTCCGGTAACAGGTATTAAAATACAATCTGAAGCTACAGGAACACCTACAGGAGTCCAGTTATTTGCGTTTTCCCAAGCTGTACTTTGCGAACCGTTCCAAGTTTTTTGACCATCTACAGTTACTGTTGTACTATTGCTTTCTTTGATGACGTCTCCATTACATAATGTGTAAGTTACTTCAGCGAAATAGGTTGTAGTAGTTGAAGGAGTCACGGTAATTTGATTATCATTATTAGGATCTGGAATTACAATACCATCAGCTATTGGACCTTCGTACCATTTTAATTCTGTAATAGCTGGCCCACTTGGTACAAATCTCCAGGCTTCGTTAGTTGCCGTCCAGTTAGGGTCTAGTGTGTTTCTTCCAGGCGCTACAGTTGCAGAACCAGAATCTTTTTGAATTCCAATTGCAGCGTTTCCATCATTCCACGGATCACTTCCAAAATTTGGGGAACCCGCTGCGTCAATATTTTTATCTTTGATATAGACCTCTATAATATTTGTGTTTTCATAGAACACAATCATACCAGAGTATAAAATAGAATTATCATAAAACATAGGTACGTCTGACCAAGCAGCAACTAAAGCTTGACAGCCTGAATCTAAATTGATGAGCTGATATCCAATTTCACCGCCAACACTTGGGTCAACGTCATGATGAGCTCCATAAATAGATGGGCCAAAATAGTAGTCTGAACCGCTATTACCTGCATTTTTTGTGTTAGGGATATCTCTTGTTGTTCTCCATCCAGAAGGGCTGTTTTCTAATCTATCAGCATCAAATGAGATAACACCATTAGACCCAATAACTATTGAAGAATAAGTATTGCCATAAAAACAAAAGTTAAAAGGTAATGTGATTTCTGGTGACCAAACATCATCTTGATTTACACTTACCGCGTTTTCTAAACAACTAAATTGGAAAGGTGGATTGTACGGAATAGATTCTACATTATAGCTAGAAGTGTCTCCTAATTCTAAATAATTGGCCTCAATTGTAGTCTCAGGAATAGAACAGGCTACAGGTGGTGGAGCTGTACTGCCAAGCCCTAAGCCTCCAAGCTGAACAAAAGGACAGCCTAAATCTGATGTTCCATTGGCATAAGAAATAGAACAAGGTGCAGTAACAGTTAAGGTGTAATCTTCTGCTTCACCACCAGAACTACTAATAGAACATGGACTTGGGGTTCTGTCTCCCCAATCTGCTACAATTCTCATTCTATAACTTCCCACAGCAGTTGCAGCTGGTATTGTAAATGATGAGCTAATTGGGTCGCCGTAAAAACCACTAAGATAGACTTGCTCGCCTGTATCTGAAAAATCACCATCATTATTAAAATCTACCCATATACCCAAACCAAAAGTACCGCCATTAAAGTTTGCTGAGAAATTTATACTTGAGTTGGCATATTGGCTAACGGATAAACTTGTGAAATTTCCATAGCCGCCAGATGAATATCCAGAGCTTAGATTGGAAATATTGTTAAACCCTCCAGTCGTAGAAAAGTCATTTATGTATCTTGAACTGTCAGTAGCACTTGGTGTACAGTACCAATCAGTAGTTTCGTCACCCGTTAAAGGGTTTGTAACTAAGTAATCTGGTCCTCCGCTACAACTTTCATTAAACGAATATATATAAAAGTAATACGTAGTGTTAGGATCTAATCCAGAAACACTGAATGAGGTGTTGTTATCTGTATCAGCAACAGTATAATCAGAAAAAGTTGAGCCAATAGTATAGGTCGTTGCATCACTAATCGTTGGAGGAGTACTGTTGGTGCTGTAGATAACTAAATAGCTGTCTGGTGAGCTCGTTGCAGCTGTAAAACTTCCATCTAAAGAAGAGTTGTCAATGTTACTAAATGTTAGGTTTGTTGGTTGATTAGAAGGTTCTGTACATGGTGGTATACTTAATACGGTTAAAGTATAATCTTCTGCTTCTCCTATAAACGAACTATTACACGAAGACGGTGTACTGTCGTTCCAGTCGGCTACAATTCTCATTCTATAGTCACCAGGTGGTGTTGCTGTTGGAATTGTAAAACTGCCATTTATAGGATCGTAATAGCCATTATTAAATTGTGTTTCGTTAGCATCATTAAAGTCTCCATCGTTGTTATAATCTACCCATACACCAACTCCAAATCCTGAAGAAAACCAAGAGCCATCAATAAAGTTGGCGTAAAAGTCTATACTTGAGCCAGCATATTGACTTACTGATAAATTTATGTAATTGCCATATCCACTAATAGAATAGCCAGTATTGTCGTTTGTGATATTAGTGACACCTCCAGATGTAGAAAAATCATCTATATGATAAGATGAATTTGTTCCAATAGGAATACAATATAATCCGGCTACTCCAGTAATATTTATATCATCTACATAAATATAATCTCCATTTCCACTGGCGTCACAACGAATTCTAAATCTTGAGCTGGTGCTAAAAGCATAATCTGCAGATGCTATTGTTATAGATGGATTGTAAATTACATTGTTATTATAACCAGCACCGATTACATAATTCCCTATTTCAACATAACCGCTACCATTGTCAAACTCTACAAAAAAGTCTTCCCCATTTTCCATGCTATTAGCATAGAACAAGAAATCAATGGTTACTGAAGAGTAAGAAGCTAAGTTGATATCATCTGTATAAATAGAAGAATCTTCACCAGAGTTATCTCTAAGTTGGATGTTTCTAACTCCGTTTAGTAGCGTGCTGCTTACACGGTCAGCGTCACCTCCTCCGTCATTCCAGGTGCCAAAATTTCCTTCGAAACTATCAAATATAGGTAATTGAGCGTGTACGCTATTACTGCTTAATAGAAATCCAAAAAATAGTAATGAAACAAATAAATTTGTATTGAATTTTGCGAAAAAATTAAATCGATTACATAAAAGAGAACGTAAAATATTCTTCATAATAAGTAGGGTTTTTTTAACTAAAAATATCATTAATTGACATTGATAATTAGCTTAATCTATGGGTTAATTTGGACTAATTGTTTTAAATATTGGGTCAAGTGTAGTGAAAATATTGGAAAAAAAATAATTTTTTACCGATAAAACGATTAAAAACATCGATTATCTACAAGTTTACTGTTTTTTCTCACAGAATTTATAGTTAGAGCAATTAAATTGAGTTGATTATTTTTGTAAAAAAAAGCATTTGTATCAATATCCTATTCTTAATCAAGACATCAAATACAAGTCTACTTTAATTACCATTAAACGTGAAGATTTAATCCATCCTTTTATATCAGGAAATAAGTTTCGTAAGTTAAAGTATAATATAGAGGAGGCTAAAGCAACAAATGCGACGGCTTTACTTACGTTTGGTGGAGCTTATTCTAATCATATCGCTGCAGTAGCTTATGCCGGAAAAGCATATGGTATAGAAACCGTTGGTGTAATAAGGGGAGAAGAACTTGGGTTAAAAGAAGATGTAAACCCAACCTTGCGTTTTGCTAAAGAGCATGGGATGCATTTAGAATTTGTGTCTAGAGAAGATTATAGGAAGAAAACAGAGGCTGACTTTGTAGATCGCTTAAGGCAGAATTTTGGTGGTTTTTATTTGTTACCCGAAGGTGGTACTAATGCATTAGCGGTTAAAGGTTGTGAGGAGATTTTACAGCCAAATGATAAAAACTACAATTATATCTGCTGTGCAGTAGGTACAGGAGGTACTATTGCAGGTTTAATAAATGCCTCTAATACGTCTCAAGAAGTTTTGGGTTTTCCTGCTTTAAAAGGTGATTTTTTACAACAAGATATTCGTAAATTTGCAAATCAAGAAAACTGGAAGTTAATTACAGATTATCATTTTGGAGGTTATGGTAAAATAAAGCCAGAATTAATTGCGTTTGTTAATAGGTTTAAAGCCGATTATAATATTCCATTAGATCCTATTTACACAGGTAAGATGCTCTTTGGGATATTTGATTTAATCGATGAAGGGTTTTTTCCTAAAGACACAAAAATACTTGCAATTCATACAGGAGGCTTACAAGGTATTGCAGGAGCCAATGAGATACTGCAGCGAAAAAAAATGCCTCTAATTGATATTTAAAAAAATAAACAGATATAGATACATGAAATTTCGATTTATAATAGTTTTAATAGTATTGTCTGCATGGAGTTGTGGTCCTAAAAAAGGGATTGTAACAAAGAGAGGGACGACAAAAACGGAAAGAAAAAAGACCGAAAAAAAGGTTGTTACTAACAAAACGGAAGAGAATACTCAGGATGTTAGTGAAAAACCCGTAGTAAAAACCAATGGTTCACAAGATGCTGTTGAGGAGTATGTTAGCGTATATGCTGAGATTGCTAAAAATAATATGCGTCATCATAAAATACCGGCAAGTATTACACTTGCTCAAGGTGTGTTAGAATCTGGTGTTGGTCGTGGTCGCTTAGCGGTTAAGGCTAATAATCATTTTGGTATAAAATGCCATGGTTGGAAAGGTGCTAAAATTTACCACGATGATGATCGCTCACAAGAGTGTTTTAGAAAATATAATAAGGCTGAAATGTCTTATGAAGATCACTCAAAGTTTTTAACAGGTAGAAGTCGTTATGCTAGTTTATTTGATTTAAGACCTAATGATTATAAAGGTTGGGCAAAAGGGTTAAGAGCAGCTGGTTATGCAACCGATAGAAAATATCCGCAAAAATTAATTAGTTTAATTGAACGTTACCAACTGTATAAGTATGATGAAGAAGTTATTAATGGCACAACAAATACAGTTAGAAAATCTACTACAATTATAGAAGGTAGGAAGAAGTCTACTTCAAAAAAGCATATTGTAGCAGAAGGAGATACGTTATACTCACTGTCTAGATTATACAAAACAACAGTTGATGCAATTAAAGCTGAAAACAATTTAAAATCAAATGGCTTAACTATAGGTCAGCAACTTATTATTCCAAATTAAATTATGTTATATCAAAGAAGTAGTGCATTGTTTAAAGATGCGCAAGCTGTAATTCCGGGAGGTGTAAACTCACCAGTAAGAGCCTTCAGTGCTGTTGGTGGCACACCTATTTTTGCTAAATCGGCAAAAGGTGCTTATGTGTATGATGAAGATGGTAACCGATTTATAGATTATATTAATTCTTGGGGACCAATGTTATTAGGTCATGCGTTTCCTCCAGTTGTAGATGCTGTTATTGAAAAGGCAAAGCAAGGCACATCTTTTGGGATGCCAACAGCTATTGAAACAGAAATTGCAGAATTAGCCGTTTCTATGGTGCCCAATATTGATAAGATTCGTTTTGTAAATAGCGGAACAGAAGCTTGCATGAGTGCTATTCGTTTAGCAAGAGGATTTACTAAAAGAGATAAAATAATAAAGTTTGCTGGTTGTTATCATGGTCATAGCGATTCGTTTTTAATTGCAGCAGGTAGTGGAGCTATCACTTTTGGTACACCAAACAGTCCTGGAGTTACGGAAGGAACTGCAAAGGATACTTTGTTGGCACGCTATAACGATATTGCTAATGTAAAGGAATTGGTTGACGCTAATAAAGGTGCTATTGCAGCCATTATTATTGAGCCAGTTGCTGGTAATATGGGTTGTATTCCTCCTGTAGATGGTTTTTTAGAAAGTTTAAGAACGCTATGTGATGCCAACGATATCTTATTAATTTTTGATGAGGTGATGACGGGTTTTAGACTGGCAAAAGGTGGAGTACAAGAACTTAAAGGAGTAGATGCAGATATTGTTTGTTTTGGTAAAGTTGTTGGAGGAGGATTGCCAGTTGGTGCCTTTGCCGCGAGAAATGAAATAATGAATTATTTGGCTCCATTGGGTCCTGTATATCAAGCCGGAACTTTAAGTGGAAATCCTTTAGCGATGGCTGCAGGTTTAGCAATGCTAAAAGCAGTGCATACAGATAGTGGTTTAATGAATAGGCTAGAGGAGAAGACTAAATATCTTCATCAAGGTATTACCGATGCATTAGCTAAAAATAATGTAACACATACTATAAATAGAATAGGTTCTATGATATCTGTACATTTTGCGGAAGAAGCAGTTGTGGATTTTGAATCTGCTGCGAAAGGAAATAACGATACCTTTAAGAAATTCTTTCATGGTATGTTAAATGAAGGTATTTATATTGCTCCAAGTGCTTTTGAGACTTGGTTTATTACTGATGCTTTAACGTATCAAGATTTAAATGAAACTATTGCAGCTGTAGAACAGGTTGCTAAAACATTGTAATAAAAAAAAAGCCTCGCTAATTGCGAGGCTTTTTTTTTAGTTTTCTGCTACAATTAATTTATATTGTGCGTATTGTTCGTCTGATAAAACACTTTTAACTTTATCGTCTAATTGCTTTTCAAGTTTAAGCTCATCTTCTTTGTTGGTGGTAGCACTTGCTGCTAATGCAACTTTGCCTTGTCCATAAGTTTTTAATGCGTTATAGATTTCATCGCGTTGATCATCTCCAAACTTTAATTGTTTTCTTAATGCTTCTGTTTTTGTAGAAGCTTCTGCGTTTATTTCTTTCTGAATTTCTAATTTACTGCTTTGTGCAACCACAGATTGGCTACCTAAAAACAATGCAAATGCAAACAAACATAGCGTAATTACCTTTTTCATTATGGACTATTTAATTATTTATTGGTTACTAAAGTAACAATTTTATTCAATAAAATAAAAAAGTATCGACTAAGCGATACTTTTTATTGTAAAAAAAATTAAATTAATCTCTTTTATTATGTTTTCTTTCTTGGTTTTCACCACGTTTTCCTCTTTTTTTATATTCTCTAGGCTTCATTTTTTCAAACTTAGCATATTGTTCTGCAGTTAAAATGGTTTTCATTTCACGCTTCATTTCAATTTGTGCGTCTAATCTTAGGTTTTGTCTTTCTAACATGTCCTCTTTAGATGGTCTTTCTCTTTTTTCACCCTCTGCAGGTTTGTTTGCTTTTCTGGCTGCTTGTCTAGTTTCCTCCTGATCTAAAATTAATTTACGTACTTTTTTTTGTTGAGCGTCTGTAAGATCTAATTTAAGCGTTAATTTTTTAGATTTTAAATCTGCTATGTCATTAGGATTCATATCCTGTCTTAATTCAGAAGTATTATTTCTGTTCATCTTTCTGTGTTCCTTTTTCTGTGCAAAACCATTAAGGGTTACAAGAGCTAAGGCGATAATTACTAATTTTTTCATGTGTCTTTTGTTTTAACATTATACTAGCTTAGACAAGAGATGTTTTAAAACGTTTAATAGTAAATCTATTTTTAACATGAAATTTAACATTAGCTTTCAATGAGTTGAAGTGTGGTTTGGTAAAGGTTACCGTGTTCTGTCTTGTTTTTTAGCCAAGCGTAGAAGCTAATAACAAAAATATCTTCTTCTCTAATTGTAACCCATTCAAAAGCGGTTTCTAATTCGTTTTTAAAAGCGTCTTTTGCTATTCGTTCTGGTTTTAAATAATACAGTTCTGCAAATTTTAGAAAGGTGAGAATTCTGGTTTGGCCAATGTCTTTAAGGTATTTGGTATAGCGACGTCTAAAGCCTTTTAATCGTGAATTGAATAACTCGTCTTCTTGAAGTTCAATGTATAAAAGTAGTTCTGCAACATTCTTTTTTATCACCCAATCGATTCCTGCTTTTTCTATATACCACTGGTCTGTATGGTGAAGTTTTGCTGAAATTGATTTAGCTTTTACAAAGTTTTCTTTCTGAAAATAAAACATAAAACAAGATAAACGCAGGTCTAATAATGTTTCTGAGTCGTTATGCTTTGTTGCTATTACACTTTCAATTAAAGTGATTGCTTTATCTTGGTTATTGCTATAGTTTAAGTTTAGCGTTTCAACTAGTGTTTTCTTTAATTTAAAGGCTTTGTGATAGGCACTCTTCTTTAACAACATGAGTTGCTCCATTTCCTTTATATAATGTAGAGAAGCTTCAAATTTTTTGTTTCTGAAAAGGGTATTGGCAATGATGTAGACAATTTCAATTTGGTAAAAGAGTTGTTTGTCGGTTTCTTTTTTCTGTTTAAGAAGGTCGTAACTATTCATTACAAAGCTTTCAATGGTGTAGTATTTTTTGGTTATTAAAGCAGAAATATTGGCGATGGCTAAAATCTGATATAAAGATTTAAATGAAAGTGACGAATTAATTTCAATATGATGTGCTTTTAGTAGGCGTCCTAACTCAGATTCAAAATCGATAACGTTTCCTTGGTAGCTCACTTCATTTAGCATCGCTTTTAATTTTGCGTATACTATATTAAGTCGATCTTCTAATTGGTGTTTTTTCTGATTTTCTTTTTGCTTTAAAATTAATGCATCTAGGTCAATTTTTGGATGGTTGGAAGCGTATTGAATTTTGGTGTGGTAAATTTCATTTAGAATAGGGAACAGGAAGTGCTCATCTGCCAAGCGTTCTGCTTTGTCTAAAATTTTGTAAGCAATGCTAAATTTATTTTGAAGTAAAAATGTGCGAGATGCTAAAATGTATTTAACAATCTGCATGTCTAAAGAGTTCTCATCTTCAAGATTTTTATTAGCTGTAAAATCTATTAAGGACTGAAACAGCCGTTTTCTAAGTGCGTGATAAGCGTTGCTTTTTTCTACTCCATATAAGCGTTTGCAAATTGCTTTAGAATTTTCATTAGAATTGGCAAGCGATTTAAACAACTGAATGTTTTTGGTATCTTTTCTTTTATTCTTTTGCTGAAGGTAATTGACGAATTTATTATGGTCTTCGGTACTTAAGGTGTTTATAATTGATTTTATTTCTATCATTAATTCGTCAGTATATTTTTATTTTAATCACTAAATATAGTTATTTATTAGCTTTAGGTATTAATTATATCGTCAGTTTTATTGAAAATCTGATTTTTTTAACCAGCTCTTGTATCCGAGATTTGCGTCATAATCATTAAAACAAAGAATTATGAATTATCAAACCACAGTGTCTTTAAAAGACGAAGAAAACGTAAAAACAAGAAAGAAAGAAAAGAAGGTATATAACCACAAGCCAACTCCTGCATTTATTGGTGCATCATGGTCTGCTTTACTTATAGGTATGGTTGCTTATTGTGTAGGACTTTGGAATGCAACTATGGAGCTCAATGAAAAAGGCTATTATTTTACCATTCTATTATTTGGATTGTTCTCTGTAATCTCTGTGCAAAAAGCAGTTAGAGATAAACTTGAAAATATTCAGGTCACAGATATGTATTATGGAATTAGTTGGTTCACTTCTGTAGCAGCCATTGTTTTGTTGTCTATAGGGCTTTGGAATGCCGATTTAGAATTAAGTGAAAAAGGATTCTATGCTATGTCTTTTACCTTAAGTTTGTTTTCTGCAATTGCAGTGCAGAAAAACACAAGAGATGTTGCTTATATTAATAACGAACTAATATCAGAAGAAGACGAAGATTAGTTTTGATGATGGGTTAGCTAGTAACCCAAAACCTCGCAATCCGTAATGGTATTGCGAGGTTTTAAATACTTGTAAGTTGAACTAAAATTTTAAATTATGAAATCAAAACTGCATAATGATATATCAGAATTGTTAGAAAACAAAGTTATTTCTGATACTGTAGCGCACCAGATTTTAGCTTATTATGATGCTAAAGAGATCCAGAAATCTAATCCATTATTTACCATTTTTGGGATATTAGGATCGGCACTAGTGGGTTTAGGTATTATTTTAATATTGGCTCATAATTGGGATGATTTTTCAAGGGCTATAAAAACGATGTTTGCATTTTTGCCTTTAATTTTTGGGCAATGCGTTGCAGGTTACGCTATTATTAAAAAGAAAAGTCAAGCATGGAAAGAATCTTCAGGAACTTTTCTCTTTTTTGCTATAGGAGCTTCTATTGCTTTAGTTAGTCAGGTTTATAATATACCAGGTGATTTAAGTCGTTTTTTATTGACATGGATTGTACTAGGTCTGCCTTTAATTTATGTACTTAATTCTAAAGCCGTAGCTATGTTAGTTATTGGGTTTTCTACGTATTATGCCTGTGAATATGGTTATAGTTTTGGTTACGGAAATACATCTCCTTGGCTATATTTTGTACTCATTTTAGGTACGATTCCGTTTTATATTACAGCGCTTAGAAATAGACCTAAAGCGAATACTACCGGAATTTTAAATTGGTTATATACCATAAGTTTGATTGTAGTATTAGGGACTTTTATTGATTCTAATTGGTCATTAGGGTTTTTAATGTATGCCATGTTATTTGGTTTTTTCTATAATATGGGAAAATTACCAATCTTTAAAAATCAACAATTAAGACGTAATAGTTTTACTGTTTTGGGTTCTTTAGGAACTGTGATTTTACTATTGATACTTTCATTTAATGTTGTTTGGGAAGAAATTCACCAAAAGTTAGTAGTATTTAATAGTCAAGAAATGATGATGTCATTAGTGCTAATGGTAATTGCTTTGGCACTGTTGGTATATACTAAAATTGGTAAAAGTCAATCGGAATTCAATATGTTTCAATATGTGTTTATGATATTTTTAATTGTGTTTATAGTAGGTAGTGAAAATGCACAACTAGCAACCGTTTTTACAAATATTATCTTGTTAATTTTAGGTGTTTTTGCTATTAAAATAGGAGCTGACACTTCAAGATTTAGTGTGCTTAATTATGGGCTTTTAATTATTTCTTCAACTATTATATGTCGCTTTTTCGATGTAGATATGAGTTTTGTCTTAAGAGGAATTTTGTTTGTGCTCGTAGGACTTGGATTTTTCTCTGCAAATTATATTATGCTTAAAAAACAAAAAGAAAAAAACAACAACCTTTAAAATTAAACTTATGAAAACCATACATATATTTATCATATTTATTGCTGTTGCGTTACTTCAGTTATTGGTGCCAGCAAAAATGATTTATGACAAAGAATCTGTTTTAATAACAGGAACTGTTTACAAATTTAAAACACAACCCATCGATCCTAATGATCCATTTAGAGGGAAGTATGTAACGTTAGGTTATGAATTAACTACTGCTGAAAGCTTTGATTCTACCATTCAAAATAGGGATAGAGTGTTACTTTATCTTGAAAAAGATAGTTTAGGGTTTGCTAAGGTGAAAAGCGTGAGTAAAACAGATCTTAAAATGGGAACTGATTTTATAGAAGTCGAAGTAGATTACTATAATATCAATGCAAATAGAGTGCATTTTAATTTGCCATTTGATCGTTATTATATGGAAGAATCAAAGGCAAAACCAGCAGAAGATATATATAGAAAATTCAGTAGACGAAACGATACAATTAATCAAACGTATGCTTTGGTAGCTGTTAAAAATGGAGATGCTGTTTTAAAAGATGTATATATCAATGATAAATCTATTCATTATTATATTGAAAATGAGGAGAAATGATTCATTCGTTTATCATAAAATCAAATAAACCAATAAATAAAAAAGAAGGCTTCAAAATGAATTGAAGCCTTCTTTTTATGTGGTATTAAATTTAGATTACTTAGGATCTAAAATAAGATTAATACGCTCAATAGCATCTGCAATATGTATTCTACTCATAGTGTCTGCACCACGAGCCGATCGTAATTGGCTACGTAACGTTTTTAGCTCAGCTCTAACAACTGCTCTAATATCAGATTGGCTAGTGTTTACAGCTGTCATTTTAACGTAAGGACTTCTAGATCTTCCGCTTTGATCTTTAGCTGTCATTAAATACTCTAGTCTATCAATATGTGCACGTTGTAAATTACGTCTGTAAGTATCAATTTTCTTTCCAGTACGTAGTTCACTCCAAATACCTTTGCGTAAATCGCTCATCATATCTGGTAACGCATAAGCTTTATTATCATAAGTATATGCTTCCGTTAAACGTTGCATTTTACCCAAGCTCATAATGTTATTAAGAGTTCTCGCTTGTAAACCTCTTACACGCTCTACAGAACCAGCGAATTCTATACGGTCAAAAATGTTTTTATCAATTAACCATTCTGGAGTATCAAATAAATTCTCTTGAATAAATTTCATAGCTTCTTTTTGGTGTGCTTTAGGAACCGCTGTATAAACAGCACCTTCTTGATCAGAAGTTTTGTAATACTCGTAAACTCCACCAATGTTATTAGAAACGTGTCCCATATAACGGTTAAATTGAGAAATTACATGACCATACATTTCTTCTAAATCATCATAACCTTCACCAGCTTCAGTGGTCCATTCAATTAGGTTTGGTACAATTCGTTTTAAGTTCTTAATACCATATTTACTAGCTAACATAGCATCATCTCCTAAATCTTCAGTTTGAGAACTAGGATCTACAACATCACCAGCTTGTTGATGTCCAAAACGATACATAGGATCACCAGCATGTTCCATAATCCATTGATTAAGAATTGACTTTTCTTCTTCTGCAGTTTTATCTAAAATAGGTCTGTAACCCCAAGCAATAGCATACTTATCGTAAGTTCCGATATCTGGCATTAAGGCAACACCTTCATCTCCTGGTTGTGCTATGTAATTAAAACGTGCATAATCCATAATAGATGGAGCAGTACCATATTTTTTAGTGAATTCTGCATCACGTAATTTCTCAACAGGATACGCAACACTACTTCCCATGTTGTGAGGTAAACCTAATGTGTGACCAACTTCATGAGATGATACAAAACGAATTAAACGTCCCATAACTTCATCTTTAAACTGTGGGCTTTGAGCATCTGGATTAATAGCTGCTGTTTGTACAAAGAACCATCCACGTAGCAATGACATTACATTATGGTACCAGTTGATATCGCTTTCTAAAATTTCACCTGTTCTTGGGTCACTTACGTGTGGACCATTTGCATTAGGAATAGGAGATGCTAAATAACGTACTACTGAATAACGTGCATCTTCTGGGCTCCATTCTGGATCTTCTTCAACTGTTGGTGGATCTTTAGCTATAATAGCATCTTTGAAACCTGCAGCTTCAAAAGCTACTTGCCAATCTTCTATACCTTGCTTAAGGTATTTTCTCCATTTTTCAGGTGTAGCTCTATCTATGTAATAAACGATTTGCTTTTTAGGCACTACTAATTCACCTCGCTTAAATTTCTCAATATCTTCATCCTTAACTTCTAGTCTCCAACGGTCTAAAAATTCTAATGATTTACTTTTTTGTTCTTCTAAACCATAATCCGTTTGATTACTTGTAAACCAGCCTACACGCTCATCAAAATAACGACGCTTCATAGGTACTTCTGGTAATAAAATCATAGAATTGTTGATCTCAATAGATATGGCACCTGTATTAGAATTTGATGGTGGTTGTCCTGAAGCATACGTTTTTACAGTACGCGATTCAATATTTGTTGGATAAGACTTGATCGTTTCAATATATGATAACTGAGCATCTAAACGTGAAATTTTATATTGCTGTCTTGCACGTTGTGGAAAACCTAATGGCTTAACATCTTTTGCAAACAAATCTGTAACATCAATAACTGTGTTTGAAGAATCTTTACTGAATGCTCTAATTGGAAAAGAAGCAATTACAGGTTCAAAGTTAGAGTTTTTTACAGCTTCATGTACAGGTAAAGAATCTGCGGCAACAACTTCGTACGATACCATACGTAACAATACTTTTTTGTCTTTCTTTTCCCAACGTAATACTTGTTCGCTTAATTTTCCTCCACCAAATCCTAGACCAGATGCAGTTTTAGCTATACGAGTTACCATAAGCATTTCTCTATTAAAAAGAGAATCTGGTATTTCGTAATAAAATTTGTCATCTACTGTATGCACTGTAAATAACCCTTCGTCACTTTTGGCATCTTTGGTGATGACTTTGTTATAAGGTTGTGGATCATTTTTTCCAGGCTTTTTTGCTGGAGGTTTGGCCATTGCTGTGGCATCTTTTGATTTTCCAGCTTTTTTTGCAGTAGAGCAAGAAAATGCTAGAAATGCGGAAACTACTAAGAGTAGTTTAAGGGATACGTGTTTCAAATTAGTCGGTTTTATTAAATTTTGATGAAAATACGGATTCTATTAAGAATCTGATAAATTTAAAACCGAATTTAGTATTTTTTTAACGTGATTATTAAAAGGTATTCATGTACTCTTGGATGAGGTCTAATCCCTCTACATGTCTCATGGTTGTGCCAATATAAGGCATACTTATTCCATCTAAATAAAAAGAAACTCTATAATCAATTAATACGCTTTGTTCTGGGATGTTACTTTCTTCTAAAGGAGTCTCGAGTGCGAGATTTAAGGTAGATTGATCAGCACACGATCCGCCAGGAATATGACAATGCGCACAGTTAATATCCATATATGCTCTTACTCTAGTTTCTAATGGAAGAGATGTGTCTTGCCAGTTCGCTAGACTTCTTACAGAAGCACTATTTGATAAGCCTGTTAAAGTTTGATTGGCTATAAATTGCTCTAATTGATTAACTCCATTAATTTCAAAATTCATAGATCTTAATTTAGGACCTATTGGTATAATATTACCATTATTACTATGGCAAGTGAAACAATCTGTGTTAGAAGGAATTTGAAAAGTTGAAGAGTTACTGTTGCCTTCGATGTCAATCCATGTTACAGGGAATGTACTTCCTTCTAGATCTAAAACAGCATCTGTCTGTTCGCTGTTCCATTTGTAATCACCAGTTTCCCATAGGCCATTGAGTTTAATTAAAACTCGGGTTTCAATAATTGTTTTTCCTAAAGATAAATCACGGTCATCAATGTTAAAATAAAAGGTTTTGGCAATGACAGTATTGTCAGGAAATATAGGTAATCCATCTCCGTCATATGCCATACTAGTTCCTTCTGGTAAGGCAATAAGACGTTGTTTGTGAGCGTAGTCTGAAAACAATCTAGTGTTAAGGTCGTACTCAAATGCTTTTGATGTAATAATTAATTCATTCAAATTACCTGAAAACAAATTTAACTCAGATAAGTTGGTTTTAAACTCGGCAGCTACGTTTGGTACTGAAGTTGTAAAGCTGTACACATTAGAATATAAGCTTAAATTATTGGGTCCACAGCTTGTTTGAATATAGACATCGTAAGTTGTGTTTGCCATTAAATTAGTGAGTTCAGCATCTGTATCTGATTCAGAAATTGTTGTTCCGCTACCTAATGCAAATCCTGAAATTCCATATTCTATTGTGTATTCTACAGAAGCATCAACGGCATTCCATGTGATTACGGCAGAATTACTAGTAATTGTATTTGAGGATATGTTAGTGGCACTATCACAAACAGCGATAAGATCATCTGCATCATCTGAGCAAGAAAAAGCGGCAAATACAGTAAAACATAAGATAAATATCTTTTTCATAATAAATGGTGTGTTTCTTTAAACATAGCAGTTGTGAAAATACTAAAAATGTATCAACTATTTATTTTTTCCTGAATTTAGCTTAAAAATTTTCAAAAATATTAAGCTCTTATTTTGTTTATAACTGTTTAAAATATGATAAGACTCTCTTAATTAGGGTTTTGACTTAGTGTCGTTTTATGTTTAAATAAAAACTGTATATTTATCAAATAATTTATTAGATCTAAGCTATGGATAGAAGAAATTTCTTAAAAAAAGGAGGAAAAGCATTGTTAGTTACATCTACGATTGCATTAACTGGAATATCTCTTAACTCATGTTCTACTGACGACTCTGATGATAGTTTTACAGATGGCTACTATGATGATGGTTACTATGATGATGGTTACTACGATGATGGTTACTATGATGATGGTTACTATGATGATGGTTACTATGATGATGGTTACTACGATGATGGTTACTAATAGTTAAATATGTATTTTGAAATTATTATATGTTGAAAGTTACATTTTTACACGACGTAGAAATGGACTTTATTGGTGGTGCCGAATTGTCTAATAAAAAAATTATAGATAAAGGATTGGCGCTAGGCTATGATGTTGTCTATGATGATTTAAAAGATTTTGAAGCGACTAAGGCTCTTATATCTAAAAGTGACGTAACAATTCTGAATAATCTTGTTCAGTGTAACTATGAGTTTGAGCTTATATCCTTTTTGCTGTCAAATAATATACCTTACGTAAAATGGGAGCATGATTATGGACTTTGCGCCAAGCGAAGTTTGTATTGTGTTGTAGAGCCTAGAGTGAAAAATTGTTGCAACACCAACCGTTTCCATACTTATAGAAACCTATTTGCAAATGCGCTTCTGAATGTGTTTCAGTCTCCTATGCATTTTGATTATCATAAGAAATTTTATGGTAAGGCTGTGTCTAAACATATCATTCTTCCTCCTCCTATTAATGTTGAAACCATTAACAATACGCAGAAAAAAAATAAGGATGAAGTTCTTTTTATTGGAAGCTTAAATCAAGTAAAAGGAGGGCATGCATTAATCGATTATGCGATTGCTCATCCAGAATTAAAATTCAAAGTATTTGGTCGTAACAGATTAGGTAGAGAACTCCCTAAAAATATTTCTATTAAAGCTAAAGTTGCTAATGAAATGGTTTTAGAAGAACTCTCAAAATCTCAATACTTTTTCTTTAAACCAAAGTGGCCAGAACCATCTGGTAGAGTTGCTGCGGAAGCTTTTTTATCTGGAAACACTATTATCTCTAATGATAGAGTTGGTACATTTTCTTATGACTTTTACCCAGATAATATTGAGAAAGCTAAAACAGAAATGGCAAATTCTCCAAGTTTCTTTTGGGAATCTATTTTAGAATCCATAACAAGTGCTGAAGTAAAACAAGCTAAATTTAAACATGTATTAGTTTATAAAAGTTATGGAGGTCTTGGTGATCAGTTTATAGCAATACCTGCATTAAATAAGTTAAAAGAAGTCTCAGATCAAGTTACCCTTGCTATACCAAGTGGATTACTGAATGTGTTTGAGAAGCATACAAATGGATTTCATCTCATATCAATTTCAGATTTAGAGGATATTGATAAACGCAAATTTGATAAAGTGATCAATTTAGGGAATTATCCAAAGAGTCGACGATTTGAAAATGCAGGCGTTATTGATTATGCAACGCACTATAAATTAAAACAACACGCATTAAAGCACTATATCGATGCTATTGCTACTTTACATATTGATGTAGATACGAGGTATATGGGTTACCCTTATTTTAAATCTAAAGTTGATAAGGATAAGCCTTATTTTACTGTACATCCAGGTGCAGGCTTTAAGCCAAAATGGTGGCCAACAGAACGCTATGTAGAGCTCATAAAATTAATTTTAGATAAATTTAAAACATTTTCATGTGTTGTAATTTTAGGTCCTAATGATCCAGACCCTCTACATTTTGAAAATATTGAAAAAGTAACAATAGAAACAGGTGACCTTGATGCTGTAGAGCAGTGTTTAAGAGGTTCTTCTTTTCATATTGGAAATGACTCTGGTATAACACATTTTGCAGGTGTATTTAATATACCATTTTTGTCGTTTCATGGCTTAACAGGTCCTGGTTCTTGGTCTGCTTTATCAGAGTATAATGAAATCATTTGGGGGAAACCTGGTAATTGTAATATTAGTTGTAAGTATGATATTGCAGTTAATTGTGAACATCGTAATTGTTTAACCTCTATTTCAGTTGATTCTGCATTGTCGGCAATTTATAAGTTGGTACAAAAAAGTGATATTATGAAAGAGGGTAGAAGTAAATTAGTTTTTAATCCTGAATATATCATAAAGCCTGAGGCTAATGGGTTTATAATAAGATCGAAGGAAAAAGAATTATTCTTAGAGTTTAAGGATGAAATAGAGCGTCAATATTTCGCCGAATTGGTGCAAAATGATGTGTATAAGGATTCTATTCCAACAGAAAACTTACAGGCTTTAATGCAGACTTTAATTGAAGAACAACTGGTATTTTGTTTTTCTAGTTAAGATGAAATTAACAAGGTCATAAATGAATTTCTTCTTTCACTAAATGCCATTCAAAATTTAGAAATAACCGACTATGTGCATCAAAAGGATCTCTACTTTGATCTAATAAAATGCGCTTTTTTGCTTCATATAAGTCTGCAGTAGGTCTGAGGTCTCTAATAAGGTTATGATGTCTATTATTAGAAATTTTATGTTCATGGCTGAAGATGGTCTTGTCTTTAAAGGTGAATATTTTAGTACCTAACCGTTTTTGAAAAGCAACAAAAAATGTGTCTTCGTGTCCGTAGTTTCCACAAAATTCTTCGTCAACACCTAAGGATTTAAAGTAAATGCTTTTACTCAAGAAAAATGTATTGAAATGCGCTTGGTTTCTAGCATTATCTCTTTTTCTTCGAAATTTAAAAATATGATCTGGAATAGGGTGGGTCACTAAAAATTTAAAAATCGCTTCAGGAAAAATATGATCTAAATCTGTAACAATCAGTTTTTGAGATTTTGCCAAATGCACTCCTAAATTTCTTGCGCCTCCTTGATTCCATTTAATATCAGTAGTGATTTTAGCTAACGTATAGTTAAGTGAGCAATCTTCAGGAATTGTAATTTCTACAGGTGAACAGTCGTTAATAAAAATAAAATGAATATGTCTTAAAACAGATGGTTTATATGCACTATAGGAATTTATTAGAGCATATAAACCATTAAGATTGTGTTCTAAATAGACAGGAACAACATATGTGAGTTTTATCTGTTGATATTTAAGCATGGTTAAATTTAAACCATTTCTACAAACAAACCATCATCCGTTTTTTCAACTTTAGTTAAGCCATGTTTGCTCAAGCCTTTTATGCCTTTATCCCAACCTTTATTACTTAATCCAGATTGTGATTTAAGCACATTTAAATCCATGCGTTTTTCAACTTTAAGAACTTCTAAAATCGCTTTTTCATTGTCACTAAGATCTACCTTTTTCTTCTCAGGTCGCATTTGAGGGAAGAATAATACTTCTTGAATACTTTGATTATTAGTTAAGAACATAATTAAACGGTCCATACCAATTCCCATACCAGATGTTGGAGGCATGCCATATTCTAGTGCACGTAAAAAATCGTGATCTATAAATTCGGTAGCTTCATCATCACCTTTTTGAGCCAGTTTTAATTGGTGCTCAAAACGCTCACGTTGATCAATCGGGTCATTAAGTTCAGAATATGCGTTAGCGACTTCTTTACCACAAACCATGAGTTCAAAACGCTCTGTTAATTCAGGGTTTTCTCTATG
>TARA_R110002111_G_scaffold234274_3_pt1 | contig 35032 bp, 28 predicted proteins | sample TARA_R110002111 | Tara Oceans TARA_R110002111 (sample SAMEA4397363) | marine metagenome | biome: Polar Biome; feature: [ZZZ] marine water layer (ENVO:01000295); material: water (ENVO:00002006), including particulate matter (ENVO:01000060) such as... | depth 199 m
ATAAGATCGCGAATCCGATGAACTATGTCTGAATCACTCACTTATTTCATCACATGGACAACCTATGGAACGTGGCTCCCAGGTGATTCTCGAGGCTGGATGAAAAACAATCAGGGCCATCAACCACCTCAACCGCTGCTCGAAGAATGGTGTCGCAACAGGTTAAGAGCACCTGTGCTCAAACTCAGTCAATCTCAGCGAAAAAAAATGGAAGATGTTTGCTACGAACCCGCCCTAATCAGGAAATGGCAGATCCACGCAATAGCTGCTCGTTCCAACCACATTCACCTCTTGGTCACGGCTGACGTCGAACCCAAAACGATTTGCAACCAACTCAAGGCCAATGGTACTCGTGTTCTAAGGCAGCCCCCCGATCCAATTACTGCTACTAAAATATGGACACGAGGCGCTGATATCGAGATTGTAGATGATCATGATCAGACTCTTGAGAGAATCATCACTTATATAACGGAAGCTCAAGAACGCAAAGATCGGGATTTCTGAGTGTCACTGAAACGAGACTGAATACCCAGTAGCGATCTGTTTTTGAGAACACTGGCGGCCAGTTAGTGTGTATTTATTGGTTTTGAATGTGATTCCCAGGACCGCAACCTAATCCAGGTCGGTTTTAACCGCGGCTAACGCCGTGCGGCTGATCTTGATTTCAGGTACCATAACAGCCGGAATGACTTATTAGCCGAAGGGTGTTAGCCCCGGTTGCTCACATTATTTATAAGGGCTATTCGAATTAAGAAACTCTACCACGCCGACCCGCTCAGTGTACTGCTGCGGGTTCACAACCACTTCTTCTTTTTGAAATAGATCAGCAAAACCGTTGGCAGCGTAATGAAGACCACCCATAAGGCAGGGTAAGACCACTTCCATCTCAATTCCGGCATATCTTCGAAATTCATCCCGTAAATCCCGGCGATAAAAGTAAGTGGAATGAAAATCGAGGCAAATACGGTCAGGATTTTCATGATCTCATTCATTTTATTGCTGACGCTGGAAACATAAATATCCAGTAAACCCGATAACATATCCCGATAAGAGTCCGTGCTCTCTGTGATCCGCAGTACATGGTCGTACACATCCCGGAAATAAATGTGTACCTTTTCACCGATTAATTCTGAATCACTTCGCAGAATCGCTCCCAGTAACTCCCTCAGCGGCGAAACAGCGCGTCTGATATCAATCAGTTCCCGTTTGATTCGTTGAATCGCCACGAGTGTTTCTGAAGTCGGATTCGTTAATAACTCCTCTTCAACCCGATCAATCGTTTCATCCATCGAGTCGAGCAGTACGAAATTCTGATCGACGACCGTATCCAGGATTGCGTACGTGAGATAATCGGTCCCCAGGGTGCGGATGCGACCATTGCCGTTCCTGATGCGTTGAATCAAAGGCAGAAACAGGTCGTCTTTTTTTTCTTTAAATGTAAACACGAAATCGTTGAGTACCAGAATACTGATCTGCTCATAGTTCACCGAGAAACCTCCGGAAGCAGACTGGTCAGCCGGCTCCAGCGATAAGCCTTTGAGCACGATATAGAGGTAATCTTCGTGTTCCTCGAATTTGGGCCTCTGATGCGTATTCAGGATGTCTTCGAGCACTAACGGATGGATATTAAAATACTGCCCGATTAATTCGGTGATTTCGACGTTTTTCAGCCCTTCGAGACAAACCCAGGTATTCGAGTCTTTTTCCCTGAATTTCAGAAGCTCTTCCACCGTTTGCACGCTGGGTTCTTCCAGCTCGACCCGATTGTAATCGACGACTGAAATCCGGGTATCATCTTCGGAAAAATCCCCCACATGAATGAGAGAACCTGGTGGCATTCCCACCTTTTTAGAGATGCCGCTATACGAATCAATCATGGATTTTTGCCCGGAGAAAGTTCATTATGATTCAGTTTGGATACTGAAAACTCGTGGAAAGAGATCTGAGGACCCCATCAGAACACGGTACGAACGCTGCCGTTTTTCGAATTTTACGACATCACGGCAACTTCTGCGAGATCAAGATTCCGCCCTGCCCCACTGAGGTTAAGGAATCCGGACAAGCGGCTTGAATGGTGCCTGACAAAGCCCTTGTCTCGCGCAAGATCGGGGTGTTTCACCGCCGATATTGCGCGCTGACGCTGCATTTCCCGCTGTTGATACAGGCTAAATTTCGAATGACTGCCCATCTTCACGATAAACAACCCGATACAGGTCCCGTCGGCGGTCATTCCAGTTCTGAACACTGCCTCCGCCCCCTTCGCGGTGTCGACGAAGCTGTTCAAAGTCCAGGTCGTGGATGATGACGGTTTCCACGTTCGGATTGCACTCTGCTGCGACGGCATCCCGGGCAAACTCGGCATCAGCGGGCGTAAAGATGCCCGACTGAGCGTAGTGAATGTCAGCATTTTCCACAAAAGGCAGGTTGCCCGTACAACCCGAGATGGCAACATACAGGTGATTCTCGATACAACGTGCCTGAGCACAGTGCCGAACCCGCAAGTAGCCATGACGCGTATCGGTGTTGAAAGGCACAAACACAATTTGTGCCCCCTTTTGAGCGGCGATTCTGGTCAGCTCGGGAAACTCGATGTCATAACAGATTTGAATCGCGATTGTGCCACAGTCGGTGTCAAACACCTCAACCCGGTCGCCGGGACTCACGCCCCACCACTTCCGTTCGCTGGGTGTGATATGAATCTTGTACTGTTTCCCGATAGAACCGTCACGCCCAAAAAGATATGACGTATTATACAGTGTGTCATGTTCCACGACGAATTGTGAACCGCCAATCACGTTGACATTATATTTGACCGCCATTTCAGTAAAGAAATCGAGGTATTGCGGCGTGAATTCGGCAAGCCTTCGGGCAGCCTGACCGGGACGTGTCGGCTCGACACAGGAAAGCAGCTGCGTGGTAAACAGCTCGGGATACAGGATGAAATCGCATTTGTAGTCCGAGGCGGTATCGAGAAAGAACTCGCACTGCTGGGCAAATTCGTCAAAGTTTTTCACAGAACGCATCTGGTACTGCACGACGCAGATCCGGATCGGTTCGACGGTGTGATGGAATCGACGCTTGGCACCGGACACATAATCCAGGTTGGCCCATTCCAGATAGGTCGCATATCCACGCGATTCGGTATCTGACGGCAAATAATTCGGAATCAGCCCCTGCACCGCAAATCCGTTGGCAAGCTGCGCCGTCAGCACCTGATCATAGATCGCCCTGTCGACCACTTTTTCGATATATTCACGCGCGGTCAGCTCTTCCGCATGCAGATGGTAGCCGGGGATTCTCCCGGCGATAATAATCCGGGCCAGATTCTTCTGCCGACAAACTTCCTTACGCGCGTCATACAGCCGACGTGACAGTTTCATGCCGCGAAAATCGGGATGAACCATGATTTCAATCCCGTACAGCGTATCCCCTTTTGGATTGTGGTTACGAATAAAACCGTCATCCGCGACCGCTTTCCAGTTGTGCCATTCCATACTCGGGTCGAATAACAGGACCAGACACGAAGCGGAAGCCACCACGCGCCCGTCGATTTCCACACACAACTGGCCTTCGGGAAAGTGAGCGATTTGGCTTTCAATATGTTCACGCCCCCAGGTCTGCATCCCGGGAAAACATAGTTTTTCCATCTCCACCAATTCGTCGAAGTCGTCCATCGTTAGTGGACGGACTTCGATCTTCCATTCAAACTTCGTCAGGTCAAGCGGTTCCATGTGGAATCCTTTTCGAATAATCTGCCCGGGACATCACGTTGCGATATTATTGATACCTGCAACAGTTTTGACTAGCCCTATGAATTTCATTTGAAGCATGATTTAGCAGAAGTCCCCTAATTCAGTGACTGAGACCCGTCTCAAAGTTCAAGTCAGGAATTCGGATTCGTCGAGCAGCTGCTCTGCTTCAAAAAGCGGTTTGGTCTTATGATCGAACAAAATGAACCGGGCCCAGATTCCGGTGAACATCTCCCCGAACGGAAGTGAAGCTTTGATTCTCTTCGCTCCATTCACGCAGGACAACAAGAGCCCGCTGCCCGGACTCTGCTTTTGAATCTGCTTCGGATTCAGCACCGACAGGGGTGAGGGAGAGACAGACGAAAATCAGCGTCAGCAAAACACGGGAATTCATGCGTGTATTCCTTTGTGTAGACGGATCACCGTTATGACTGAAGGCAGGGATCGTATCAATTTGCCATGAATTCGTCAATTTTTTTCCGGACCAACTCACTGAATACTATTCTCTCATGCAGTTTGTTCAGACGTTCGTTCAAAACGGACACGATTCTGAACTCTCTCCCGTTGGTGATATCCAATAAAATACGGTTGTACTAGAGCGCACCCCACTTAACCATCGCGTCTCTCATTCTAATATTCTCGGTCCAAATGGTCCTGGAGAAGCTACAGGAAACCTGGATACAGGCTAACGGTCGGGGAACTTTTTTGTGACGGTTTCTGTTTTCACAGGAGGAAATGAAACGTGCGGTATTCTAAGTCAGACATTCTAAATGAATCGATTGCGCCTGGCCCGGCCTGGCGAGCAGGCATCAATTCCTGGAGTCAGGAGTCACTTCGATGCGGAACGTGGCATCGAATGCCCTTCGATGACAGCCTGAAATTCCCGGAAACTGATGCCAACGTCAACGATAGCGGTTTGATGCGTCATGAAAACAGGTGGGGATTCGGAACCAGTTACATGGCAGCCTTCAAAATCCTTCTGAAACCAGTAAGTTTTATGGTGCTGATTTTCACAGGAGAAGAAAAGATCACGAGAACATTGTGTTTGTCTCGCGCGCGCGACGCTTGTACTGAATGTTCGAGAATGGCACGCGGGTGTCAAGACCTGAAAATTCGGAACGATTTTTCCGATTTCAAAAGTCGCGCCGCCGTCAAGGGAATTCCGAACTGGCCTGGGGCCCCGTGATCTGATCATGAAAAACGGTAAGTGTCATCCACTCAGGCAGGACGAGGACTGCAGGCTGATCCAACATTTCGTAAGTTTCACTCAGCCGGTGTGGCTTCGCCATGACCGTCTACGGTGTGTTTGTGGTTATGGTAGTTGTGGTGATGGTGACTCGACTCTTCGGTCGGTTCAACGACGACCAGATTGGTCGAGAGTTCTTCCACAACCTGTCCCTCCAGACCATCTTCTTCCCGACGAAAGCGACGAATTTGAGATGGTTTTGTTCCTTCGGGTAACATACCCAGATTACAAATCGGTTCACCGGGGCTGATGGCAGGCAGTGTTGTCATCCCGATCACGACTGCGTCAAAGGGGGAATAGACCATGCTGCGTTCACGACCGAGCAGCGTGGTATTCGTAGCAAGTGGCTGGTCTTTATTAATGATGTCTCCCGGTTTAACGTGGAATTTCAGAAAACCACCACGTTCCGCTCGCACCCAGGTCGATTTATCAACGACGACCTGATAATCAGGGCTTTCCGGTTTGCCATCCAGCATTTGCAGATTGCGAAGTACATTGCGGACCCCCCGCGCTGCAGACTCAACAATGCCCGGCTCGACTTTCCAGACTTCCCCCCCTTCCATAATGATCGTCGGACAGCCACTGGCACAGGCTTCGCGGCGAAACGCTCCTTGCGGTCCTTTACCATTCATAATAATTTCAGAACCGAACGCTTCAGCCAGCCGTCGCACTTCGGGACTCGTCATATCGCCCCGAACATTGGGATAATTGGTTCGTCGCACCGAGGCTGTATGCAGGTCAATGCCGTAATCACATCGCGAAACGATTTCGTCAAAGATGATTCGTGCCATACGGCCGGCAAGACTTCCTGTCGCCGACCCCGGAAACGAACGATTCAAGTCGCGTCGGTCGGGCAGATAACGGGAATGCCGATCAAAGGCGAGCAGATTCAGAACCGGCACTAAGATGACCGACCCTCGCAGCAGTTGAAAGTTCTCGTCCTGAATCAATTCACGAATCGCGCCCGTACCATTAATCTCGTCGCCATGAAGCGCAGCAGTGACGAAAACCACCGGCCCGTCTTCCACTGCGCGGCGAATGTGAATCGGAATCTTCACCGTCATACTGCTGTAGCTCTCGCTCACAGCTAGTTTGACATCGCGAGACGAACCAGCCGGTATCGTTTCCCCGTTCCATTGATCAATCGGCTTACGTTTGCGTGGTTTGGTCATGGGAGCATCAACCCTTTTCCGATTTTGCAGAGACAGCTTCAGGTTTGTGTGATTCTGTAAGAACCTCTTCGGCCACCGGCAAATCCGGCAGATCCTGAACCTTGGGATGTCGTTTACGGCGAGTCTTAGCGGGGATCAGATCACGCATCAGTTCGAGTTTTCCGAAGCAGAGCAGCCGATCACCGGATTCCAGTTGCCGATCTGAGCGTGGGTTGGGGATGACGGTCGTCCCTCGATATAAAGTCAGCACGTTGATGTCTTTATCACGCAAACCGGATTTGTTGATTGCTTTGCCGACGTATTCAGATCCATCGGGTATATATATTTCAGTGACTCCATAGCCGCGGCTGACTGTCAGTCGCTGGCGAAGATCGATCTCCGGGAAATCCACCTGAGCTGAAATGTAATCAATGATTGCTCCGGCGATGTCCAGCTGCGTGCATTTTTCGATTCCCTCCAGTCCAGGCGAGGAATTGACTTCCATGATTTGAGGTCCGTTTTTACCCTCAAGCATGTCGACGCCTGCAACGCGAAGTCCCATGATCTGAGCGGCTCTGACGGCTGTTTTGCAATAAGTATCGTCGAGAGTCACCGGTTCCGTCAGCCCACCGCGATGGACGTTGCTACGGAACTCCTGCCCCTGAGCGACGCGACGCATGGCCGCCACAACCCGATCGCCGACCACGAACGCCCGGATATCGCGTCCTTTGCTTTCGGCGACAAACTTCTGGATCAACACGTTCTGCTTCTGGCTCTGCAACATCTCGATAATCGCTTCGGCCGACTTCACAGATTCAGCAAGCAGTACTCCGATTCCCTGAGTACCTTCCAACAACTTAATCACAACGGGGGCCCCACCCACGCGCTCAATCGCTGGCAATACATCCTTCTTATCACGAACGAATGTTGTTTGCGGGATACCAATCTGGTGTCGACTGAAAATCTGCAGACTCCGAAGCTTGTCCCGAGAATTGGAAATACCGGCAGAGGAATTCGCACAGAAGATATCCATCTGTTCGAATTGCCGCACGACTGCCGTTCCGAAATAGGTGATTGAGGCACCAATGCGCGGCAGCACGGCGTCGTAGTCAGAGAGTGATTTCTGGAGATAATAAAGATCCGGTTCGGCCTGCTTCAGGTCGATGGCGAACTTAAGAGTATTCAGAACTCTGACCTTAAATCCACGTTGATCAGCAGCTTCGTACAGGCGCCGTGTGCTGTAACATTTCTGGCTGCAGGACAGGATTGCAAGTTTCATAATACTCTTTCTGTTCTGAAAAATTATTGACTATTTCAGTCTGCGTTTTTTCTTTGAAGCTGATCTTGTTTTTCGCTTCAGTACTGGCTTACCGCCGTAGTAAGATTTTCCTGAATCGACAAGAAATCGCTGGCGGAAGGCTTCACGTCCCAGCAGCATCCGAAAGCCCATTTCGTCACGATTGGCAAGCGTCAGTTCAACAACCCAAATGACGCCGAGTAGTTCAATATTGGTAATAATCACCGGCCGCATGCTGGCCTTACCACTAGAGCTGCGCACAGAACGATACTCGAAAACTTTTGCCTCGGTCACAATGACCTCATGAGTTTTCCGTTGCACAGGGTGAACTTTGAATCGGATCCACTTCTCAGATTCTCGTTCGAACTCATGCAAATCATAAGCATGCAGGGACGATGACCGGGCTCCCGTGTCGACTTTCGCTTTGATCGAATTAATCCCCAGATCAGGGAGCTTCACCCATTCACGCCAGCCGATAACAGACAGACCAGCTTTTCGTCGTTTGTCATATTCCGGTGTTCTTGTCACGTTCGCTTCAAGGCCTCTCTTATTTCTGATGGCATCCATTTTACTTAAACTCCGCTGATGTCGCTAGTTCTGATAGACCTCATTTCACTGATTCTGTGGCTTAATTCAACAATTTGCAGTCGCCCGTTTCTTACGATCTTCGGGCAGACTGCTTTACTTTTTTACGTGGCTTCTCAAATCTAACATCTAACACCATCCCATTTTCTAACTGATCGTACACTGGCAAAATTCAACTCTCATTCCACGTCACTGAAGTAGTAAGTACCTGCAAAAAAACAGGCGATGCACTTTTAGTGCATCGCCTGTTGGTCTCAAACGTGATGGGGGACAATTGCCCCGAAATTTTTAGCGTTCAGATTAGTCCAGTTTAGGTGCATACTCATAGGGAGCAGCATACTGATACTTCATTGGTGCTTTAGGATTGATGAGATATTCATCTTCGTTCCCAAAATTTGAAGCTGATGGCATGTGAGGTGTAAAAGCACGTGAGGGATTTCCCTGCCCAGGTGCATTGACGCGTTCAGACCAACCTAATGTGACATCTACCGTGCTCACGGCTCCTTGCTCACCCACTTGAATGACTGACAATGCGACTTTCTGACCTGCTTGTGCTTTCGCAAGCAGAGCATTCAACTGACGTACAGAAGCCAGACGATGTTTGTCAAATGACAGGATGATATCATACTTCATCAAGCCTGCCTGATCGGCTGGAGAGCCGGGTGCCACGTGCATGATGACAACTCCATATCCGGGATTGCCATCAAGGTCCGTCCCAACTCCGGTCCACCAGTCAGGTGCACCATTTGTCAAATGGGCGGCTAAAGGCCCTGAAGCATCCGTCGCTACGACCCCTAATGTTGCCTTGTAATATTTTGAATAATGCTGATTCAATTTTGCCTTATGAGCCTCGCTCATTAACGCAGCATATTTCTGGCGGGCTGTTGAAGCGGTTTTGTTGTTGACAGTCCCTTCTTGAGCCTGTGATTCGTAATTCACGACCAAAAAGAGTGAGAGAAGACAAAACAAGCCCTTGCTCGATATAGACTTCTGCAAATTCATCGTTGTAACCCTTTATCTCAAAAATATGTACGAGACACATGAAATTTTGTTTGCTGAGCTTCTCGTTTTGAGGGCAATTCAACAATCGCCGCACTCAACGTATTCATCCTATCCTAGCTCACGCATATACCAAGTCAAATTCAGAAACGGGAAAATGGTGATTATTTGCAACATCCTCCTTTTCAGGAAAAGACAACCCTTCAGCCTCAACTGGCTCAAAAATGGGAGCCCTGGACGGAAGAAAACTTTGCCATCCCCTTCCCCAGAAACCTACCGAATGAATAATCTGCCACCGCGAAAAGAATCAAGCTTCTGATAGCAACCTGAAAATAAAAACAGAGTTGGCCCGTAAAAGCCAACTCTGTTTATTTCAGTATTGAAACCCGAATTTATGCTACAGGGAATTATTCACTCGCAGCAGCGTTTTTGTCTTTGTCTTTCTGGTTCAGCCTGACCATGAGCCATTGCTGGGTCTGATCTTTTCCGATATGCACCAGTAAGGGAGCTTCGTCTTTCGTCAGATTATAGATTCCCGTGTCATAGACCGTTTTTTGATCGTCGCCAACGGTCCAGGCAGCACGTTGAGTTTTCTTATCGACAGAGCCTTGCACCTGCTGAGTCTTGTCGGTTTTCGTATCGGTATAATTTCCCCGGATGATGCCCTGCGCGTTCACAGCAAGTTCGACGCTGGAATCAGACGATGCCTGTCCACTTTCTGAAAGTGCAAACACGCCCAATGGCATCCAGTTTTTCTCATCACTGACATCAGCAGACGCGCCGGCAGATGCCAACTGGCTGGCTTGTTGAGTGTATTCTTCTGAAGTGCCCATATCCTGATTATTGACGTAAACACTGTTGTCCTGATAGACCACATTGTTCCCATAGTCATAATACATCGGTTGTGAATTTGCCAGGGTCAACCAGGCCATCATGGAACCCCAAGTACAGGCATTCCAGGCATAACCTGCAGGCCACGCAGAAGCATACCAGACGCCCGGATGTGCTCTGTACCATCCAGGGTAATACATTCCATAACCATGAAATCCATTTCGAATCACCGTACCATGATAATAACGTGTGGAAGGGGGCACATGCGCAAAACCGGCTGCGTAACCTCCATTGGGTCCATGAACCACACCACCGGCCGTTGTTCCACCAGCTCGTCCGTGAACGACGCCGCCTGCTGCACCACCTCCATTAGGACCGACCACTTTCCCGCCGGCAGCCGATGCACCACCTGGTCCAACAACGCCGCCTCCAGCGACCTTGCCACCATTATTCCCATCAATGGAACCGCCTGCAGCGCGACCACCGTTGGGCCCAGCCGCACCACCGCCTGAGATCGTATTCCCACGCGGCCCGGTATAACTACCGCCACCCGCCACACCGCCATTGGGTCCATGATAGATATTTCCGGATCCGGATCCGTTATCAATCGAACGATTGACGGTATCACGTCCGGAGAAATCCTGAACACCGGGGTGTGAGTTTGTGACAGAATTGTGCCCGGCATCTGAAGGCAGGCCGAGAAAGTTATTCAGATTCTGTCGCGTGGGCCGCTGACTGAAATTCATGTCGCCCACGTTAAGAGAACCATCCGTCCGACCACCGCGATTCAAGTCGCCGGTATTGGCACGATTGAAATTATCCCCTCTGGATTGATCAAAGGATCTGGCCTGGTTTGAAAAGTTATTATTAAAGCCGGTATTGTCATTAAAGCGACTGGGCTGATCAAACCGGCTGCCGTAATTTGAGAAACGACTGCTATCGGAGTTTCCTCCACCGAAACCGCCCGTGTTCCTGGAAGCAGCATTAAAATCACCGCCGCCACCGCCAAAATTACGATCTCCCCCGCCGCTAAAACCTCCGCCCCCACCTCCACCAAAACTACGGTCTCCTCCGCCGCCAAAGCCTCCACCACCGCCACCAAAGCTACGGCCTCCTCCACCGCCAAAGCCGCCGCCACCTCCACCATGAAAACCGCCACCACCACCGCCAAAGCCTCTGGCCCAGGAAACGGATGGTTCGGAAGAGACAAAGAATAATGCTGTCATTGAAAGGAAGCTGATGAAAAGTCTCATGCTATCTATCCCCGATTCTGATATTTCTTAAACGATGTTTTATTGACAGTCAAACCGCTATTTGCGTTTGGAAACCACTTCAAGTGCATCTGGTAATTCGACGCCATTGGCTGTGCGATTTACTGATTGCCAGCGGCATCCGTTCTGATCAATTTTTGAAATAATGTTATGAGCGCTGGTCATCATTCCATTACTGGTGACCCCCCGCGTTTCGATCAGCCAGCCATTTTCAACGGGAGCCCAGATTCCGATCGCATGGCTGCCATCGGCATTGAACGTCCACGACATGATATCTCCACTGATAGGATCGACGCCGATAATCTGTTTGCCAATTGGTTGTTCCGAACCGTTACCCGTCGTCGAGAAGGTCCGTTCAATAAATTTATTGCCCGGCAGCCAATGAATATCGGTAGTCAGTGTGATCCCCTTGTTTTCAGTAATCCAGGTTCCTATGAGCCATTCCAGATCCTTTAAACCGGTTTGTGAATCAGCAGGAACCATCCCCGACTCTTTGACGCTGACCATCATCCATTTACCATCACGTTTGACGTGAGTCGCGGTATACTGACTTAAATCAGGGGCGGCTTCGGGAACAGTGACCGCAGTCCGACCTTCTTCAATGGCCAGGTTGTCGCCAATCTGCCGTACGGAATCGACAGAAATCTGGATCTTCGCATTTTTGTTTTCTTTGAAATAGCCTTCATATGCTTTTTCAATGGCAGGTCGACCTAGCAACCGCATCCCACTGGCTTCGATATACTCTCCTTCAGGAGCCCAAAACCCAGCCACTTTTTTTGCACTTCCCTGGTCGAACGCCGCTTTAAAGGCAACGGCCATCTTCTTGATCGCCTGCCCGGCTTCTGAAGTCTGCGGTTCAGGTTCTGCAGGTGTTCCCCCTGAATCTTCTGCCGTTGCGGAATCTCCTGTCACAGGAGTTCGTTGGAATTGCGCAGACACAATCGAACTGTTCAAAACGAAAAGTAACATCAAAAGGGGAACTGTGAGACCCCGCGAGGTCTTGCATCGGAGGAGATTCATTCTGACATCTTTCAGAAATGGTGTTGAAATCGCTGAGTTTGTGAGAGAGTAACAAAGCTGTCTGGCCCGAACAGCCGTCAGTTTTATTCTATTCCTGTCTGTTCAATTTTGCACGCATTATTTATGATCTGTTTCAGAAATTTCACGAGCTGTTTTCATTAACGGGACTCGAAATCATCCAACTACACAAAAAGAGGGCTTTGGAGAAATAATTCCCATGCTCTAACTCCGTTGATTCGGATAACCATTTCTTCACATTAGAGAAACGTAATCAGCATGAAACCCGTAATCGCTTGTTTTGAATGACTTCCGGGAGCCGAGAAGCGAGCACCTGTCATACACATCAGATTTCATTTATGATGTCGTTCCAACCGTGACGTGACATTTAACGCCCTTGTTTTTAAGAATCATAGATGCTGCATCGTCTCAAACAACTCGCTCCGCTTTTCATTATCACAATATTCATGGGAGCAATCTGGTTGCTCTCCAAAGAATTAAAACATTACAATATCCACGAAATCCGGTCTGCGGTAACACACATCCCTGCCTGGCGACTCTGGGCTGCGGCCGGATTGACGGTTCTAAACTATCTGGTTCTCATTGGATATGATTATCTGGCAATCCGGGCCATCCATCATCCACTGTCGCTCGGTAAGATTTCTCTGGCATCGTTTACCGGCTTTGTCACCAGCTATAATTTTGGCGCATTACTGGGCGGCACTTCGGTCCGTTACCGGCTCTATTCTGCCTGGGGGTTATCGGCAGTGGAGATCCTGCAGTTGATCATCATGCTGGGCACGACCTATTGGGTCGGGGTCTTTGCGTTAGCGGGCGTCGTTTTTATTGTGCAACCATTCCCGATTCCGGCATCGTTACACTTACCATTTGAGAACGTCCAGCCGATTGGTTATCTCCTGCTGGCAGTAGCCGTCGGTTATACATCGCTGACCTTCATCCGTCGGTCACCGATTGTCATCAAAGGCATCGAAATTCATTTGCCCAAAACAGGCATGACACTCCTGCAACTGGCTGTCTCGGCTGCAGATCTGATCATCGCTGCCGCCACGCTCTACCTGCTGCTCGCTCCGGATTTGTCGGTGGGTTACGCGGAATTCCTGGGTATGTTTCTTCTGGCCACGGTGGCTGTTGTCCTCTCACACGTTCCAGGCGGTGTGGGTGTGTTTGAACTTGTTATTTTGACACTCGTTGCCTCACATTCGTCAGCAACAATTCTGGCCTGCTTATTGGTATTTCGAGTCATTTACTATCTGATCCCGCTCTTCGTAGCAATGATTCTGCTGGCACTCCATGAACTTTCTCTGCAACGTGGACTGGCAACCCGACTCGCGAGCGAAGTCAATCGCTGGTCCATTGCCATCGCACCGCTGGTACTCTCCTGGTGTACTCTTCTGGCCGGCGCGGTTCTGCTTTTTTCGGGAGCGACGCCGATCGTCACAGCGCGGTTAAGTCATTTACAGCATGCGATTCCTCTCCCACTGATCGAAGCGTCTCATTTTATTGGCAGCTTGACGGGCGCCGCACTGCTGGTTCTGGCCCGTGGTTTACAACGGCGACTGGATTCCGCCTGGTGGTTGATCACCATTTTGTTAGGTCTCGGAATCATGGCCTCGCTTTTAAAGGGATTTGATTTTGAAGAAGCGATCTTACTCTCAGTGGTTCTGCTGGCATTACTGGCAAGTCGCAAAGAATTTTATCGCAAGGGCGCTCTGATCCACGAACGATTTAATCTGGGCTGGGCCAGTACGATTCTGGTAATCCTGGTCTGTTCGATCTGGCTCGGCCTGTTTGCTTATAAACATGTCGATTACTCAAACGAACTCTGGTGGGTCTTTACATTTAAAGGAAACGCCCCCCGGTTTATGCGTGGCAGTATCGGTGCTGTCATTTTCATACTGCTGTTTGCCTTCTCGAAACTGATCGCCTCCCATAAACCACCTGCACTGCAACCGAATGAAGATGAATGGGAAGCGGTCAACCAGATCGTAAACGCTTCCACAAAAACCTCCACCAGCCTGGCCTTGCTGGGTGATAAATCATTACTCCTCAACAAACAGCATTCTGCTTTCATCATGTATGGAGTGCAAAAACGCTCCTGGATCTCACTCGGCGATCCCGTCGGCCCGAAAGCAGAACGGGCAGAACTGATCTGGCAGTTCCGGGAACTGGTAGACCGCTATGATGGCTGGCCGGTATTTTATCAGGTGGAACCGGAAAACCTTTCCCAGTATCTCGATCAGGGACTGACTATTCTCAAGCTCGGAGAAGAGGCACGCGTACCCCTGGAATCCTTCGACATCATGGGCAGCAAGCGCAGAAAATTGCGGCAGACCGTCAATCACTGCGAAAAAGAGCGCTGCGAGTTCTCAATTGTTCCTGTCCCTCAGGTTCCCGCGCTGCTCCCCAAACTGAAACTGATCTCAGATGCCTGGCTCAATGAAAAAAAGGTCGCGGAAAAAGGGTTCTCGCTGGGATATTTCGATGAGACTTATCTGAAACACTTTCCTGTCGCCATCATCAGGCAGAATGAAAAAATCATCGCTTTCGCCAATGTTCTGGAGGGCGCAGATAAAGAAGAACTTTCTGTCGATCTGATGCGTTATCTGCCCGATGCCCCTCCCAGCGTAATGGAATATCTGTTTATCGAATTGCTGCTCTGGGGCAAACAGGCAGGTTATGCCTGGTTTGATTTTGGGATGGCCCCCTTGTCGGGAATTGAAAACGGTCCCCTGGCCCCGGTCTGGAACCGTACCGCCAACCTGGTTTTTCGTCACGGCGACCACTTTTATCACTTTGAAGGTTTGCGGGCCTATAAGGAAAAATTTGATCCGGTCTGGACTCCCAAGTATCTGGCCTCTCCAGGCGGACTTGCCTTGCCTCAAATACTGGCTGACGTCGTCAGTTTGATTGGAAAACCCCACTCGAATTCAACAGGGACATCACATCATGGACCACTGGGATAAAATCGAAGGCTCTCCCATTCACCTGGGCGAGACCTGGATCGCATCTGAGAATGCATACAATTTTGCCCTGTATTCAAAACACGCGACACAGGTTTCCCTGCTCTTCTTTGCCGAAGAAAATTTGAATGAAACAGTCTTTCAATTCCAATTTGAACCGCGACGCAATAAAACCGCCGAAATCTGGCACTGCCGCATTCCAGCGACCGAAATCAAGCACGCCAACTATTATGCCTACCAGATAGCCGGACCTTCACCAGAAGACCCCCTCGAATGGCACACGTTTGATTCGGAAAAATTATTACTTGACCCCTATTCACGTAACATTTTCTTCCCTCCCACTTTTGACCGGCAACGCGCTTGCCAACCGGGAAGCAATACGGGATATGCCCCGCTGTCAGTCCTCCAGGCAATCGAATGCGCTTTCAGCTGGGAGAATGACCAACCAATTCACCATGGTTCTAATCTCATTATTTATGAACTGCACGTTCGAGGCTTCACCAAACACAGAAATTCCGGAGTTGCCGAAAATACGCAGGGCACGTTTGCCGGCGTCATCGAAAAAATACCCTATCTGAAAGAATTGGGTGTCACCGCCGTCGAGCTGATGCCCGTTTATCAATTCGATACGCAAGACGGAAACTATTGGGGATATATGCCCCTTGGTTTCTTTGCGCCTCACGATGGCTATTGCACCTCGCAAGAAACATGTGAGCGTCATATCGAATTTTGCGAGATGGTCAAAGCGTTGCATCGCGCCGGAATCGAGGTCATTCTTGATGTCGTCTATAACCACACGGGGGAAGGCAATCAATCTGGCCCGACTTACAGCTTCAAAGGCATCGACAATACAACCTATTATTCCACTACAGGCAATCCGGATTCTCCGTATGCCAACTACTCCGGTGCAGGAAACACCCTTCACACTACAAATCGAGCCGTTCGCAAATTAATCGTCGACAGCCTGCAATACTGGGCAAAAGAGATGCACGTAGATGGCTTTCGGTTTGACTTAGCCAGTGTTCTTACCAGAAGAGCTGACGGAAGTATTGAAGAGACGAATCCTACGACGCTGGGACAAATTGGTTCAGATTCCGTATTGGCTAACCGGCGCTTTATTGCAGAGCCCTGGGATGCAGCAGGTGGATTTCAGCTTGGCTCTCGCTTTCCCGGTCATCGTTGGATGCAATGGAATGCCGCCTATCGGGACACGCTACAGCAATTCGTGCGCGGTGATGCGGGGCGCGTCTCAGATCTGATGACGCGAATTTATGGCAGTTCTGACTTATTTCCTGATGACTGCATGCATGCACTCCGACCATATCAAAGCGTCAATTACATTACATCACACGATGGTTTTTCATTATATGACCTGGTCTCGTTTAACAAAAAACGAAACTGGAAAAATGGCGAAAACAATACCGATGGCACAAACGATTACAGCTGGAATTGCGGTTGGGAAGGTGAAGAAGGCGTTCCCCCCGACGTGATGAAATTGCGAAAACAACAGGTTAAAAACTTCTTTTGCCTGCTGATGGTTTCCAATGGCTCCCCCATGTTTCGTATGGGGGATGAATTTATGCAAACGCAAGGGGGTAACAACAACCCGTACAATCAGGACAACGAAACCAGCTGGCTCGACTGGAGCAGACTGGAATCCTATCGGGACGTCTTTCGCTTCGTGAAACTGACGATCTCGTTTCGCAAACGACATCCCTCATTGTGCCGCTCGCATTTCTGGCGTGAAGACGTCCATTGGTATGGTGTGACCCGTTACGTGGATCTGTCGGACTCGTCAAAAACACTGGCCTTTTGCCTGCATGGAGCAGAAGAAGAAGACACCGACATTTATGTGATGATCAATGGTTCCGCAAACGCGATCTCATTCGGCATTCATGAAGGAACCCCGGGCGACTGGAAGCGGATTGTCGATACGGCACTCCCCAGTCCTGAAGATATTCTGGAACCAGAAAATGCCCTCTCCATTTCCACGACTACTTACGATGTCCAAGGGCGTTCCGTGATTGTCCTTGTCAGAAAAACACGTTAATTACGGTTTCGTATTGTCATATTCCTTGAGCTTCAGATGTGAGAACGGGAGAAAGACGATGATCGGTATCATGGAAATTTTCGGCAGCTTGATGATTCTGTTTGTGATTGTGCTTTTTTCTCATCGCCATATTAAACGAGCAGCGCATCGAGAAAACAAAACAGATCAACAGAACGAAACATCACAGCAGGAGCCCGAGTAAAAATTCCGTACTTTTAATTCCCTGAACAGGGGGCGTTTTGGTCCAATTTGATCCATTTTCATCTTGAGTGTTTCATCTGGCTGACCTAAGCTACTGCATCGCGCTCGCGAGAAAAACCAGTTTATCAACGCCAGCATTACAGGAGGTAAAGGGCCGTGAGTGAATTTCATCCGCCACAAACGGGAGACCAGATCACAACCCGCTGCTGTGTCGTCGGAGGTGGTCCAGCCGGCCTGTTTCTGGGTTATCTGCTGGCACGGGCTGGCATCGAAGTCATTGTGCTGGAAAAACATAAAGACTTTTTACGGGATTTTCGCGGCGATACTATTCACCCTTCTACCTTACAACTGATGCACGAGCTGGGGTTTCTGGATGAATTCCTGCAGATTGCGGATAAGCATTTTGATTCACTGGATTTCAATATCGAAGGTAAGCAGATACCGGGTCCGTGCTTCACCCACCTGCCCACCAAATGCAAATTCATTACGTTCGCCCCCCAATGGGATTTTTTAAATCTGCTCGCAAAACATGCCAGCGAATATCCCAACTTTCAAGTCCACATGCAATCCAAGGCAACCAATCTGATCCATGATGGAGACCTGGTTGTTGGCGTTAAGGTTGAGGGCATAAACGGCGAATATGAAATTCGCGCCGACCTGGTTGTAGGAGCCGACGGACGGGGTTCGCAGATGCGCATCGATGCCGGCGTTGAAATCGTCGAAAAAGGGATTCCCATCGATGTCCTCTGGTTTCGAGTCGGAAAGTCGAGTGAATTACTCGATCATACACTGGGACGAATCAAGAATGGCCGCATGCTGATCACCGTTGACCGGGGAGACTATTTCCAATCGGGATTAATCATTCAGAAAGGTTCCTTTGACGAACTGAAAGCGGAAGGTCTGGAAGCATTTCGCAACAGAGTTTTAAGTATTCTGCCGGAACTCGCGGAGGGAGTTGCAGCAATTGATAACTGGGAAAAAATCCGTCTGCTCACCATTCAGTTGAATCATATTACGAACTGGGCACAACCGGGGCTCTTGTTTATAGGTGATGCCGCCCATGCGATGTCGCCCGTCGGCGGAGTGGGCGTCAATCTGGCGGTCCAGGATGCCGTCGCGACTGCGAACCTGCTCGCCGATAAACTCTATGCAGGCAAAGTAACACTCGAGGACTTAAAACAGGTCCAACTTCGCCGCGAGACACCGGCACTCAGAACACAACGGATGCAGGTTTTCGCTCACAAACGTCTGTTTGGCGGAAAGACCACTCCCGGAAAACCGGTTTCCATTTCCTGGACGCTGCGAACAATCGCCGGTTTATTCGCCCCCATCATCAGGAAAAAGGCGGGCAAAATCATCGGTCTCGGCTTTCTGCCTGAGCATATTCAAACTCCTGAACGGGCTCCGAAAGAAAGTGCCTCGCTGACTTAACGGAAACCATTCCTGCTCTGACACGAAATACTGTGAAAGAGTCTCGCTTCTCAATCTGCTGAATGGTTAAAATGAATGCTGTTGAGCGGTACGATCACGTGCTGCACTTAAATGGCATGCATTAAATCACAAATAAGAGGGACACAGAATGCGTAACGGCTGCTTGAGCACACTGCTGTTTTACGTTGCCTGCAACCTGCCCGCTTTGTTGTCGGCGGGCGAACCTGTCCTTGATCCATCAGCAGTCAAAGCCGCGATCCAAAAATCTATTCCCCTCATTGAAAAAGCATCCGCCGGTTCTGCCCGCGAGCGAAAATGTTTCACCTGTCATAATCAGGCACTGGCAGTGTTGGTACTGGATGAAGCGAAGCAGCGTGGTTTTACGGTCGACGAAGTCAACTTCCAGTTACAGATCGAGCATACCGCCGCACATCTCAAACGGGGACTGGAACATTATCGTGCCGGCAAAGGTCAAGGGGGCGGTCCCGATACCGCCAGCTATGCCCTCTGGACACTCGAAATAGCAGGGAGCAAACCGGATGAAGTCACGACAGCCGTTACCGGATATCTGCTGGAACGCAATAAAGATCAAGCACACTGGATCCGCAATTCCACCCGCCCCCCTTCCATGTCCAGCGATACGAATACCAATTACTTTGTGATTCGTGCTCTGCAAATCTTTGGCACTGAAGCGCAGCGACCCCAAATCGAAGCCCGTATCAAACTGGCGCGACAATGGCTGCTCGACTTAAAACCGGATTCGACAGAAGAACGGGTGTTTCAGCTCCGGTCTTTTCTCTATCTGGATGTGGCAGAATCCGTCACCAGAACGGCGATCGAAGCATTAATCAAGCTACAAAATGCAGATGGCGGATGGTCTCAACTTCCCACAATAGAAAGCGACGCCTATACGACCGGCACGGCGATTGTCGCTCTGCAACGTTCAGGGCAAGTCCCCATTGATCACCCGGCGATCAGACAGGGCCTTCAATATCTGCTCAAGTCACAAGAGACCGATGGGTCCTGGCACGTCGTCAGTCACGCCAAGCCGTTTCAAACGTATTTTGAAACCGGCTATCCGCATGGGAAAGATCAATTTATCTCAGTCACCGCCGGCAGTTGGGCTACTGTGGCGCTGCTGTTGTCGCTGCCAAAAACAAACTGAGTATTTCGAAAGTTGACACTGTCGATTGAATTCTGTTTGAATTTAAAAGTCAGTTTCGCAATTTCGTGCCTTTCTGCTATAAAACGTGAGCTTCCAGAATCACACAGGGCAGCCCATGCAACATCTTACCCCAAAGACATTCAGACTATTCACAAGGATTGATGACTATGTTTACCCGCATTTCCAATGGATGGGCACTCACCAAACAGAGCTTTCGTGTTTTAATGCTGGACAAGGAACTGCTGCTGTTCCCGATCATGAGCGGTTTTTCCTGCCTGCTGGTGCTGGCCAGTTTTGCAGCCCCCCTCTGGAACAGCAAATATGCCAACGTTGTGATGAATGACCAGCAGTTGCCTCAGGACCCAGTGGCTTACATCATTCTGTTTGCTTTCTACTTTGTGAACTTCTTTGTCATCATCTTTTTTAACTCTGCTTTGATGGCCTGTGCGATTATTCGTTTGAAAGGCGGCAATCCGACGGTCGGCGATGGATTCAGAGCCGCCATGAATCGCCTGCCGCAAATTGTCGGCTGGGCACTGGTGAGTGCCACGGTAGGATTTATTCTAAAACTGATCGAGTCGCGTTCGGAAAAAATAGGGCAAATCGTAGCCGGCCTGCTCGGTATGGCCTGGTCCATCACCACCTATTTTGTGATCCCCGTGCTGGTTGTGGAACAGAAGAATCCTTTTGAGGCTATGAAACGTTCTGTAGGAATTCTGCGCAAAACCTGGGGAGAGTCGCTGGTCGCGAATTTCGGAATAGGCATGATTGTCTTCCTGATCATGATCCCCATCATCCTGCTCATCGTTGCCGGTGGCTCTATTATCGCATCAGGCAATGCGCTGCTGGGCGGGGTTCTGATCGTAACGGGACTTATTCTCATTCTATTAGTTTCGCTGGTTTCTTCCGCCTTACATTCCATTCTGATCGCAACGATTTACCTGTTCGCCACAGAAGAGAAAGTACCAGAACAGTTTGACCGCGCTCTTATCGCAAATGCGTTTAAACATAAATAAAACAGACAAAAACAAGTTGTCACCAATCTGTTTTATTATTTTGTGGAACCCTGATCAGCGTGCCGCCACACCAGACGGCACTCCAGCGGATAATCCGTTAACATGCCATCGATGCCTGCTGCGCGAACCTGATTCCAGACCGCAGGATTGCGGCGCGCTTCGCTGGAACCACCGAAGTTAAACAAAACCTGCTTTCCCTGTTTTTTAAGATAGTCGACTTCGCTCTTTTCAGCAGCAAAGGTGAGGAGAAACACATCGAGCAGATTTTCCTTTAAACGGGCATCAATACTCTTGCGGTTGACGTTCTGACCAATCCGAATACGGGGATTCAACTGCTTCAGCCGCCTGCTCATCTCTGTACTTTGATCGAATGCAAAACAATCATCGAACAAGGCATATTTCTCAAGCAGATCGACGAGTTTTTTTTCGCCGTCCGGATCCAGTTGCTTGATATTCAGGGCGAGGATCGTTTCCCCTTGTCTTCTGGCTTTGATCAATTCCAGCGTTTGTTCGAAAGAGGGAATCTGCGTCCCGGCAAAAACTGGATCGAACCAGCGTCCCGCATCAAGTCGCTGCGCTTCCACCCAGGTAATATCACGAATCGACTTCGGCAATCCATTCGTTGTTCTCTGCAAACTGTCATCATGAATAATGACCAGTTCTCCGTCTTTTGTCGTGCGGATATCAAGCTCAAAACCGATTCGTAAATCAAGGCAGACTCGAAACGCCGGCAAGGTATTTTCAGGAGCATGTCGTAACAGCCCCCGGTGAGCAATCAAAACGGGATCAGCGGCAATCGTTACCTGAGCGTGAAATACATAACTCAAGCTCACCACTGCCATCGCAAAACACCTGGATTTCAGCATCGGCTTCATCCCTTGTCTGATTTGATAGAAAAGTCTCATGAAACAACTTGAAGCATACCATTGTATTAAAAGAGAAATCAAAATGCAGGTCACATTGGTTGAGAATCTACTTGAAGATGTATCCCTCTCCCCCCTATCATCATAGATACACTCTACCCGAAATATTCATCTGTTTTGGAATACGCCATGCTTTACCGACTATTCCTGTTTCTGGGTCTGATACTAGCGACAAGTCCTTTATTCGCTGCGGAATTTGAAATAGAATTGGAATTATCTGCAGCAAACTACCAAAGGCACGTCGCCCGGTTCGCTAAGCAAGGTTATATCCTGACCGATGTCAGCGTTTATCCAGGAAAACGATCCGATCAATTTGCAGTGATTGCCAGCAAACAATCAGACGCCAAAGCCAGGCAGGCTCATCACGGACTTGATTCTCAGCAGCTTGAAGAAAAAATAACCCAATACGCCAGTGAGGGCTTTCAGCCGGTTGTCATCAGTGGTACTGAAAGAGCTGGAAAATCACGTTTCGCTGTCATCTGGCAAAAAACGGATCAGGCCGATCATATTGTGAGGCATTCTTTATCAGATGCACAATTACAGACCGCTTTACAGGAATTAAAACAGCAGGGTTACGCCCCCATCAAACTGGATGGATACACGCTCAAAAACCAGCCCGTTCATGCCGGCATCTGGATGAAGCAAGATAAAACAGCCTGGGAAGCAACCTGCAATATTCCATTAAACGAATTTCCAAAAACCTTTGACGATTTTAACTCACGCGGATTTCGACTGCTGGACCTCTGCGGTTTCGCTGTGGACGACAAACCCTTTTATCACGCACTCTGGTTAAAAGACTTGGACAGCCTCTGGAGGGTTCAGTTCCATCTCACTCCGGAAGAATATCAGAAAACAGCAAAAAAGATGGCCGCTGATCAATATCAACTGGTTAACATCGATGGTTATCGAATTCAAAATCAGACCTACTTCAATACCATCTGGCAGCCAATTGAAACCCGCCCCGGATTCGAACTCCCTGTCTGGAAAACAGTCGATGAAATTCCGGTATCGGGAATCTTTCAGGAAGAACTCTTGTCACTGGACAATTCCATCAAGGCATTCCTGCAGGAGCACCATCCTCCCGGAGCCGCTGTCGCCGTCAGTTATCGTGGCAGACTCGTTTATGCGCGTGGTTTTGGATACGCCGACCTGGAACTGAAACAGCCCGTCCAGCCCGAGAGCCAATTTCGAATTGCCAGTATTTCCAAACCGATTACCGCCGTCGCAATCATGAAACTGATCGAGCAGAAGAAATTGATTCTGGACGCAAAGGTCTTCGATATCCTCAATGATTACCAGACACCGCTTGCAGAACCAGACGTCGATCCACGGCTGAAAGAGATTACAATCCGGCAGTTGCTGAATCATACCGCAGGCTGGGATAGAAGCGTTTCCTTCGATCCGATGTTCCGTTCTGTTGACTTTGCAAATCAATTGGGCAAAGCTCCTCCTGCAGAAACCGGGGACATTATTCAAATCATGTTGAAGCAACCGCTCGATTTCAATCCGGGTCAGCGTTATGCCTATTCAAATTTTGGTTACTGTTTATTAGGCAGAGTCATCGAAACAGTGACCGGATTACCGTATCACGACTATGTGCAACAAGAGATCTGTTCCCCATTAAAGATGTCGCAGACACAATTGGGAAAAACGTTGTTGCAATACCGTAAGAAAAACGAAGTCAAATATTACAGCCCCCGCAGGGGTGCATCCGTCTTTTCTCCGAAAAATCAGGAACCGGTCCCTGCCCCTTATGGAGCCTGGTATCTGGAAGCGATGGACTCACATGGCGGCTGGGTTGCATCGGCTACCGATCTGGTACGATTCGCCACCGCGTTCAACCTGCCCGATCAATGCCCGGTTTTAAAAGCATCCACGATAGCTCAAATGATTGAACGCCCTGCCGGGCTGGCCGGCTATGATCCGGACGGAAAACCGAAAGACACTTATTATGCCTGTGGCTGGATGGTGAGGCCTATCGATACCGCAGGGAATACAAACAATTGGCACAACGGCGCGCTACCAGGAACTTCTACTCTGCTCGTCAGAAGACTTGACCGTATCAACTGGGCAATCCTGTTCAATACCCGTCATGGAAAAGATCAAAAAAACTTATCGTCTTCGATTGAGGGGCCCATGCACCAGTGGATTAACCAGATCGAACACTGGCCTGAAAAAGATCAGTTCAAACAGGATTAGTCTGAAGATAGTTTCAGATGCACGTATTCAGCATTCTTCGTTACAAAATCATTTCTTCAAATGCTGATCGAAAAACTGATAGGCTGTTTCGCGCGTGGCAGGTGGAAAATCATGCCCTGCTTCCGGGTAGACCGCTTGTAAATTGTCTGCCTTACCAGCCAGTTGATAGATTGGCATTGCGATTTGAATCACATCTTTCACACCCGACACTTCAAAGTTACTGTCACTGATTGGCGAACAGGCAAGAAAAGCCCGTGGTGCAAAGCTGGCAACGATTTCCGTAAAATCGAAAGGGACCAGATCCGGGTTATTCTGATATTGGCTGTCGATCAGCGGCATATAACGGTCGCTGGTCCAGCCTTTTAATTTGCCGCCATAATATTTGTGAAAACGGGTGAAACCACAACTGGAAACCAGCGCTTTGATCCGGGGATCAAAGGCGGCGGTAAACATCGTGTTATGTCCTCCCAGTGAATGTCCGACACAACCGATTTTATCCCCTTTCACATAATCCAGAGACTGCAGCAGGTCGATTGATCGCATATTATCGTAGACCGCTTTCATCGTCCCGCTTCGATATTCCGGATGTGCTTTAAAATCGTAGGAATATTCGCCAAACGAAGGATAATCGGGAGCCAGAGTCACATAACCCCGCTGCCCCAGTTCGAACGCATATTTCAAATTGGGTAGCCCCTTGATCCCTGTCGGCTCTTCTTTTCCAATAGAAGAATTCGTCTGATGCAGACACAAAACGGCAGGCGCCGGATGCTGTTTACTGGCAGATTGTGGAATAAACAAATAGGCGAGCACCCTCTGCTGAAGATCATCCGTATGATAAGAAATCTTCAACCGTTTCGTGGTGCCAACGACTGTTTCTTCCAGCACTTTCATATCCAGCGGAACCGGCTCTTCAGGACGAGGTACTTCCCCCATGACGGTCTGCAGATTCGCCAGGATATGGTTCCGCCGTATTGTCCAGTCCGCTTCTGTTTTGATCGGCTGTTTCTGACCTTGCTGATCCAGATAATACGATAGGTCGAGGTGCTCCTGATAGTGAGGAACCCTCTGATGTACCGTCTGTTCTTGTTCAGCAGCTAGCAACCAGGACATTCCCCCCATCAAACAGACGCATACTCCGCAAAATCGCAGCATCTCACATTCGCCTTTCTTTCAGGAAGTATCCGTAAAAGCACCGTCAACAAAAGCACCGTCAACATTTACTGCAAAATACTATTTGGATTCCGCCTGCTTGGGTTCTGTTTTCACAGGCTCTGCCGGCGCGACCAGGTTATTCTTAATAACCGAATCCTTCAGTTTTTCGTGATCAGATTCGACATCAATCAGGAGATTATCACCAAAAATAACATGCGTTGTCGGCTCAATGACCTGCACAGCTTTGGGACCTACCGAAGAAAACAGATTACCGGAGACCGTCACGCCGCATGTTTTATCCAAAGTCAGACCTGCTGCTTTCAGATCATCGGTGCGGCGTTTGACTTGCCCATGACCAATATAACTATTTGAAAAATTATTGCCTGTGACAGTAATCCGACCAGACTTCGGCCCTATCTTCAAAGCATCAGCAGCCAGCAGAGTGAATGTATTCGCACTGACGGCACAGCCATGTGCATCATCGAGAATAATCCCACTCCCGTTATGAGCAATCACATTCGCAGACAGTGTGATGCCATAACACTCCTTGTCGAGGACAATCGCCCTGCCCTGACATTCTTCGATCATGTTTGCACAGACAATCGAACCATAAGTGTTTTCGATAATCACGCCGTCACGCAGATGATCATCCAGATTATTGCCGCTCATACAGAGGTTAAAACCATCTATACAATGCAGCGCATCCAGATTTTCTTCAAAGTGATTTGCCGAGACGACAATGTCGTGACAACCAATCGTGTTCAACCCGGTCGCTTTGTTATAGGTAATCAGACAATCAGAAACGCGGGGGTCTTCGAAACAGAAATCCAGAAAGATCCCATCATTGCCATGATAGCTGCAGGTCACGCCATGAATGTAAATTTCCTGAACCCACTTGGCGTTAATCCCCCGTCCGCTTTTTTCATTGCCGGTCACTCGAAAGTTCTGCAACTGCACGCGCCAGATGCGAGGCTTGGGGTCTTTCTTGCCATCGGGCAGCTTTGCATCTGCTGGCGGGTGAATGGTTATTGCATCTTTGCCTGTTTCATTTTTATTATGAATATGTGTCGCCGATCCGGAACCGATGATCAGAATATCCCCTTTGGTGATCACCAGCGGCTCTTCAATCTCAAACTTACCGGGTGGCAGTTGAACCACGCCCCCTTCATCCGGAATCGCATCGATGGCTTCCTGAATCGACGCATAATTGATCGCATGAATCACAGGCCGTGCCCCAGCCAGTTTCGGCTTGCCTGAACTCTGCTGATTTTCCTGACCTGCGCTAATCAGTCCTAAATTCAGGGGAAGCACCAAAGTCACCAGTAAAAATGAAAATACAAGTGCAGCTTGAGAACGTTTCATAACAGGCAGGACCTCTCGTAAATAAGAAGCGGGATGGAGGATTGAGGACAGTTCAAGATCCTGCTGCCTCTCACAATCTGTTCGCAAGAAAGTCATGCCGAAAGGGTTCAACCTAACTTACTTACGCTATCAGCACCATCACAACCGAATCTGATCAGAGTGTCAAGCAGCAACGAATGCTTATGAGTAAATTCAACGGTTCCAGAATGAACAAAAGCCATCTGACATTGACCATCTCAGTTTGATTCTCCCCCTCAAAGCGCAACAATCGTGGTCGGCTTGTTTTTTACGACGGGAATGCTAGAATCGCCCATCGCAACAGTTGCATCTGTTTCTAATTTCAGTAACATAAACAGGCACAACAGGTTGCACCAGAAAATGTACCTCGGGACTGAATAAAATACGCAATGGAATGCATTTATCAGGAACCTGAGTCGTATCAAAACAGTCTAAGAAATTAATTTTGCACCCGTAGCTCAACTGGATAGAGCACCGGTCTTCGGAACCGGGGGTTGGGGGTTCGAATCCCTCCGGGTGTACTTCAAGCCGCTTTCATGCGGCTTTTTTTACGCCTAGTCATAGACGGCTTGATTGAGTAAAAATAATTTTGGGCTCTCTCACAATCAGGATCCGTTGAGATTACATCAACTCTATTTTTGACTCCAATACAAAAACAGAGTCGGAAGTTACGATGTGCACACGGCTGCATCCTCTGAGCACTATCCTCGGTTAATTAAATCGACAGATATTCTGGATTAAGGATGTGTGATCACAGACTTTGATCACTCCGCTGATCGGTCAGCTGATTTAATTGACCATACGAGGGGGATTACTTAGGGGATCAATTCTTCTCCAGTTGCCTTAATGGGAAGAGATTGCAACTGGAGAAGAACATGAAAGCAATGATCAATTAAATCAATGAATGGACCGGTTGTCGCTCAAGCACCTTTGCTGGAGGAAGGTCTGCTCGGTCGGGAGATTCTTTTTTGAATTTCTATTCAAGTCAAATACATCGCAAATCGTGATTTGACTTATTTAGAAGTCAACTTGAAATCAATGGTATTTGGCCCCTCTTCAACGGTTGCTTCCAGTGTTGATTTTTTATTGTATTTTGCGGGGACCGTTTCGCTGCCTTGATCTCCCATGGGGTCATTTTGTTCATCGGCGGTGGAAATTCTGACGACATGGTTGCCTTTGATCGCGCCCATTTCTCCGCGAAGATATACTAATTCATAACGTCCTTCGGCATCTGTTGTCGCTGATGAAGCTCGTCCCGAAGTGGGCTGGAAGCTAACGGCGGCTTTCGGAAGTGGTGCGTCATCCATGGTTACGACGCCGGTCACCGATGCCAGTTCTGGTTGATCAGCAGCGGGACCACCTCCACCACAACCAGAGAGTGCCACAATGATGGTCAATGTTAAAATTGTCGGAAAGATCGCTCTTGGATTCATTCTTGTGTTTCTGTTTCTTTGGAAGTAAATGATGATTTGAGAAGTGCCTCGCGGTAACCGTTCTGGTTGATCCTCGAGGCACTGAAATCTGTGACGGGCCTTGTCAGACTAAGCAACGACCGGCTTAAATGGGTCGTTGCCTGACTGTTTCATGTTCGAAGGTCGGGACTAAAATTCTCCCAGAACATTGCCATCGTTTTCGTCGTTCAGCCACTTGTAAGTGTTGACGTCCATATTTTCGGAGATAAAGCGAACTGCACCATCGGCAAGCAATACATGGACTCCACCCTCATGTTGACTGGATAAAGCAAACCGATCAGAGACTGATCTCGTTCCACCGTTGATGAAGTCGGCAGGAAGGTTATAACCGATGTAGTAGACATCTTCCGCAATCAGTCCGGCTTCCCAACCCCAGGCAGCGGTGCGGGCACCGATCCATAATTTTCCTTCGAAGGTCGTACAGGGAGCGCCGGCACAACTGCCTGTCGTTCCTGATTCGTCATGGGTTTTTACTTCTCCGACCAGGATGGTATTAGACGTTCCATCTGTAATATCACGCATTTTCAATGCTTTGTTAACACCTAACAGAAATCGTTCTGTAGCGTAGTTTGATTTTCCAAAGCTACTCTTATCCGTATTGATTCCCCCCATTGGGTCTGAGGGGCAGTTATAGGCGGGAATAATTGTTTTCGAAGAGGGAATGAAGGTACTGCCCGTGTACCCGATGTGCCAGTTCATCGTGAAGCCGTTGGTTTCCGTGCTAACCTGATTGTAGAGTGGTCCCTGATCCATGTAAGGCAGAATCATTGCCCCCCAACCCAGGCCATTTTTATTTGCGACTTCCGTTGCAAGACCAATCGTCAGATTATTGTCAATCCAGCCGGGAGGAAACGTATTGCTTCGATCATGGTAATTATGGAATGCCAGACCAATTTGCTTCAGGTTGTTTTTACAGGCACTGCGTCGGGCTGCTTCGCGAGCCTGTTGGACAGCGGGTAAGAGTAAAGCAATCAATATTGCTATGATTGCGATGACCACGAGGAGCTCGATCAGCGTGAAGCCGCGGGTTCTTTGTTTTTTCATCTGACTAGTGCCTTTGGAAGATTAATTAAAGAAATGCATAAATCATTGTTTTCAAACGCCATTACATAATATCAAATCGTAGCGAAATAATTCAACAATAAAGTTTATTAATCAGGAAGATTTACCGACATGGGCAGGGTTTATACGTACACAATCAGCCACAAGGAGTACATTTCTCCCATTTGTTTAATAATATCGTTTAACTGGCTTTGTTGAAATAACTTAAGAATTTCGATTTTCAGCGGTTGCGGTCCAGCCCCTGCGATAGCTTCTGTCGAGCGCGGCCATGCTGTGGGGTGAGTTTGATGCATTCTTGAAAATCCGAGGTTGCGTCTGCGGTTTTTCCAGCAGCCTGTCGAATCAGCCCGCGGTTGAACCAGGTCTGTGCATCATCGGGATTCAAATCCAGCGATTGCTGGATTGCCTTACTCGCAGCGGTAAGGTCGTTGTTTCGATAGAACTGCATCGCCTCAAGCCGGAATGCGATTGCCTGTTGAAGTTTTGCTTCTGTTGAATCTCCTGATTTTTCCAGGATTTCAGCCACACGAAAATGAAGCTGGGGCGTTTTTGATGTAAGAGCTGCCCGCTCACCTAGCGAGGCAGCCTGTTTCCAGTCGCCCTCCATACCAATCGCTTCCGCTTTATATAGTAGAATTTCGGCGTTGTTGATTCCCAGATGATCCAGCAATTGAATCGTCTCGCGCATTTGCTTTGTTTTTTTTTGTTGAAATTCGACTTCTAATAGACGCATCAGAAATATTTGACGGTGTGTGGAAGGTTGTTCTCCAAGTAACTCTAAGAGTGTTTTTATTTCTTCGGCCAATAGTTCGAGAGAGCTATCTCCAATCTGCGTATTAAATTCATCCACACGACGGTCGATGCCGTATTGTAATCGATAGGGTTCGATGATGTTGGTACCGGGATGCAAGGGAATACTATGGTGGGCTTGTTCCAGCAGCATTGCCGCTTTTTCGGCATCTTCCAATGCTCCCTGCTGTCTTAACGCGCGCAGTTGCAGTTCCAGAAATTTTAAGGATCTGGGAATCTGTTGCAGCGAAGCGGTAATCAAAGGCAGTGCTTCTGCAGAGCGATCGGTTCTGAGTAGCAGTTTTGCCAGCTGGTAGCGCGCTGGTAGAAAACCGAGATTGTTACGGAATTCCATTTCTGCCTGTTTGATGTTTTCTTCGCGCAAATAGTTCCGCCCTATCTCATAGCGATATTGCATCCGCTTACGTTTTGATTCGACCGTATTGTCTAAATCAGCGCAGAGTTTCTCATAGATTTCGGTGCTGCGTTGAGTGCGGCCTGTTCTTTCGAGGCAGAATGCAAGTCTGGCTTGCGCCAAATTGCTTGCTGGCAGCAACCTGGCAGCCTGTCCGAAACAGAGTTCTGCATGGCTGTAAAAACCTTGCCCGAGTAACGCCTCTCCCAGTTGTATCCAGCCGAACGCGGAGTTGTCTTCTGTTACTTGTTGAGTGAGTGCAAGGATGTCATTTGCAAACAGGGGGTTCATGAGTTTTTCTGGTGGTAAAACGGGTGCAGGGCGAGCCCCTCTTTGCACAATCAGGTATCCAGAAATGATGAGTTCGATGCCTAACAACATGATGATCAAACGCAAAAACACAGTTATGGTCCTTTCTTCGATTGCTGAATCCAAACAGTGATTCGGCCGATCCGATCAAAGGGCTTGCGCATGTTGAGAGAACCGGCTGCGATATCCGGCAATCCATCTGCATTCAGGTCTCCGACTGCAACTGTCACCAGGTGGATGGGCTGATTATCGATCTGCCACGTTGTGAAATTTTGTTTGCCATCGTTCTCTAACCAGACCAGACTGGCATGATCAGGGGAGTACCAGTCATTTGTCATGCTGACCAGAACCACATCCAGATCGCCGTCCAAATCCATATCTGTGACATCAGCGGCATAAGTCCCACCCAGATTAGAAATGCGGTGTTGCTTAAACTTCCATCCCCCCTGATTCTCGAACCAGAGGCAACCGTGGTATGGCTGCGGGTACGCGTCGAAGTCCTCTAAATTATCGCCGGCGGGTAGAATCAGATCTTCGTCTCCATCTTGATCGAGGTCCGCGTGAATCAAGCCTGCACTTCCCAAGTCCATGTTAGAGGTGGTCCAGAGCGGGCGCGTTTTAAAACGTCCTCCGCCAAGATTTTCAAAAGCTACTAATTCCTCTTCTTCCTGAGAGACTATCGTTGCAATATCGAGATCACCGTCTCCATCATAATCAGCTACAGGCACATGAATGGCCCCGGGAGCATTGTATAGATGATGGTCAAGAAACTGGAATTCCCCCTGGTTTTCAAGCCACAAGACTTCCCCTCGATTGTAACCGAATACGGCAACCGCTAAATCCAGGTCACCGTCGTTATCAAAATCGCCGGGCTGCACATCGGCCACTCGACGCACATCGTCGAGAATCACGTGTCGTACAAAACCATCTTGAACCTGCTCATACAGCTCGACACGACCAACGACCCCATCATCGGGCTGAAGATTACCCAGAACGGAAATAATGAGATCCAGATCGCCATCCTGATCGATATCAACGGGTGTTGCATGTGCGGGGGCAGCCACATCGCTGATCAGTATCCGATTGCTCCAGTCTCCGTTCTGATTTGAAGTGCTCAACAGTACTCGATTGCCAGCTGCATCACAGGACAGGATATCGTTGCGTCCGTCGCCGTCGAAATCCAGAATCTGCACATTGGTAATCAGCGGCAAGTCTTGAGCTGGTGGCATAATCTTGACAGCCTCACCTTCAGAAATTCCGTTGCGTTTAAACAGGATTTTCGAAGCGGGATATGAAGTGCCACCTGAGTAAAGTTCCGGGAGTTGTCCTAGAGGCGGAATCATTGGTAACGTGAACCACGTGGCAATGGGAATTGTGACGACGGCCAACAGCAGCACCGGTATCAGCCATTTTGAATGGTTGCGGGGAGGCACCGCAGGTTCATTATTCTCTTGCAAAGACATGCTGAGTTATCAATCCCTGTAGCGATCGTGAAATGAAATCCAGATGGATTTCAAATGAGTATCAACAACATTGAAATACTCTGGGTGTGAAGTAAGAAAGTGTGACTCACTCCGATCCTGGCTGCAGCAACACTGTGTTGTTATAGAAACACAATTTATAAAGAGCTTACATTAGCCGACGCAATTGAAATTAGAGCAATCTCGCTTTAATTCCTATAGAAGCTGTTTCAGATTGTCTAGAAAAGTGAACGTTTTGACGCGACCTCTGCGTCTACATTCTCCGGCAAAGAGAACCACTTATGTATATGATGCAACTCTGGTTGCACTAACGAAAACAGGTTTCCACATAATCAGTGTCCAAGAAGGAACGCCCGGCACGCCGGGGATGATTACAAGTCAGCTCGACTTATCCAGCAGTCGGCAAAACTGGTTCATAGATTCCATTTCACGCGAAGAATTGACCGAGGTAAACGCAATGTCCGGAGCACCTACAATGATCGCCAGGATTTTCGCTCGGGAAACAGCGACATCCAACTGATTCTTATTCAGAATGAACGCCAGCCCGCGGCTGCCATACTCCCCTGCCTCGGTATTGATCCTAAAGAGAAGTTCATCCAGCTGGCCCCAATCTGGCAAGGCATGCACTATTACAGTAGACATTTCAGCCCGCCTGAATACTGAACAAAAAACCACAACCATCACACTCTTACGGTTCTGCTTGCTGGCAATGATCTACCGCGAAAAAGCCTGCACGGAAACCTCAGTCACACCGTTTTCTAACTGGCGTTTACAGTTTGCCTCACCTGAGAATCTAATTCTGGAAGAACAGGATTATGTCACAAACATCTGTCAGATAAGAGCTTGTAAAATGGAAGCTTAGCCAACACCTCGTTATTTTATAATGTTTACATTTTAAATTGCAATAAATAGTCTACAGTACCTACAATACATAGTGCTCTATTACTTTTATCTAAATATATTTACGCAGAAACTAGTCTAATATCATGAAAAGAAAAATTGAAAGAGGCGGATTCACGCTGATCGAGTTACTCGTGGTGATTGCTATTATTGCAATTCTTATCGCTTTACTGCTTCCGGCCGTACAGCAGGCAAGAGAGGCTGCACGCAGAAGTACCTGTAAAAACAATATGAAGCAGTTAGGTCTAGCGATGCACAACTACCATGATACTTATCGTACTTTTCCGATTGGAGCACAGACTCCTTACCACAAAGGTAACTGGCGGTTTAGTTTGCTGCCGTTTCTCGACCAAGGTCCGCTCTATGCGCAGCTGACTAAGTCGCATCCTACTTCAACTGACGGATTTACAGGGGGATGGGCTGTGGGATACTACGGCACAAATTTTGGGATTCTGGAAGGCTTGACCATCCCAGTCTACAAATGCCCATCAAGTGCACTGTCAAGTAATAATAATCCCAGCAACTATAATGATCAGTTGGGGCAGACTCATGATTATGTGGGAATCATGGGCTCCTATCCCGGGACAGGTTGTTCTCCTGATATGTCCGGTAGAGGAAGTGCCTGTGAGAATGGGATTCTTTTCTTTAATGGTCATACGGAAATGCGTGATGTAACCGATGGCACATCAAATACAATCTATATTAGTGAGCAGTCAGGTATGGTCGGTAATAAAGACTTACGGGCAAACTATCATGGCGGCTGGAGTGGCTTTTACAACACGACTCAACGACCATCACAGATTACCTCCACTTCTCATTTTCCCGCTGGAATTTCAACCATTCGCTACGCCATCAATTTGGATACGACGAGTCCTCCTAATGGCTCCGCATCGAGTTGGCATTACAATACCATTTTGAATTCATTTCATACTGGCGGAATTCATGTGCTACTGGGAGATGGAGCGGTTCGGTTCCTGGGTAACAATATTGACCTGGAAACTTTCAGAAGGCTTGGTGCCAAAAACGACGGACTTGTTTTAGGCGAGTTTTAATGATTGCAGTACAGCAAGTTGTGTTTGACCTGTCTTTGATTTTCATGCTTTTCAAAAAAAGCACTGAAAGTTCGTGACAGGTTGTCAGTAATCCGCGGTGCCAACAACATTTTTTTTCCCATCACAGCTTACAGGGCCTATTAAGTACAACTGATGTTCTTAATAGGCCCCATTCAAAAGCGATTTCTGTTTGAGATACCAGGTTTACATATAATGATTTCAAATTACCTTAAATATTTGCTGACTAATTGTCACGGCACACACGTACTTAACTATTTACCAGTTAAAACTGGTTTGCTTTTGATAGTATTGAATATGGCTTCGCTTACGGGATGTGGTAATGCCCCACGTGGAATTCCCCGTGGGGACATTTCAGGGGAAGTCACGTTTCAAGATGCTCCTGTTACTGAAGGGGTGGTTACTTTTTTTTCTGATAAAACAGGAATTGCCGCTGGTGCCAAACTTGATAGCAACGGTTCATTTTCGATTCCTGACGGAATTGAAGTTGGATCGTATGCAGTTACGATTACCCCTCCCTATGAAGAAGAGCCTCCCGGCTTAACACCAGTGGAAAAGCCACAAAAAAAGTATCCTGAGATCCCAGTTAAATACCGTTCTGGAGAAACCAGTGGGCTTCAAGCGAAAGTGGAAAACGGAGCGAATCACTATGAGTTCAAAATGGTTAAGTAAGCTTGACTGAGCCTCCAACCTTGATCCAGTTGGAATGTTAAAAGTCCAAGGTAAAATCATCACTTACAACGATAAGGCCTTCGTCACTCCGACGAAGGCCTTTTTTATTCCCCACACTTATCCTGACCTTGCCCCCAACCTTGTACCAGTTGGAATGTTAGAGACCCAAGGTAAATTCATCCCTGGCGCGCCAGGGATGAATTTTTCGCGAACTCCAC